>Ga0210377_10000008_pt1 | contig 228491 bp, 199 predicted proteins | sample PLM4_65_b1redo_FD_155480 | JGI IMG/M metagenome (GOLD analysis project Ga0210377, IMG submission 155480) | Groundwater sediment microbial communities from an aquifer in East River, Colorado, USA - PLM4_65_b1 redo | ecosystem: Environmental > Terrestrial > Soil > Riparian zone | place: USA... | reverse complement strand
GAGGCGATGAGTCAGACCCACTCGCCCTCCGGGGGCCGGCGCTACGGCCTGCAAAGGGTCTGCCGCGTGTGGAAGGCGCCTCGGTCCAGCGTGTATGAGCAGCGTAAGCGAAACGCCACACCCGCGGGCGTTAATCGGGGGACACCATCAATCCTGTTCGGCCCGGGATTTGCTATCTGACCGGCCCGCTTACCTGATGTACACTATCTCGGCCGTCTCTGGTCGTCAAGGCTATGGGCAGGGACGCGTTCGCGGGATGGGCGCAGCATCAACCCGGGCTGCAATCACGGCGGGGATTGAGCCTGCAACCGGCTACACAATTTTTTGCAGACGCTGAATATGCCTGATCAGTTCGTCTTCATCGGCCATGCCGGTGAAGTACCAGCAGAGCATCTCATACGTTCGCAGGGTCGGCTTGCGTCCCGTCCACAAGGCAATCAACATGCACGCGATAATGGCCGCGTAGGTTTGCAATTCAATGCCGTTGCGGTTGTAGCTGAGCAGATGCCGGCAGCCCAGAACATGCTTGAAAAAGCGAAAGAATATCTCCACCGCCCAGCGATGCTTGAAAATTAACGCTATCACGTCTGCTTCCAGATCGAATCGGTCTGTAGCGATCAGCAGGGTTTCACCTTGGGTGGGTCCTCCGCGTCCAATCTTATAGCGTTTTGTATGGGGTGTGCACGTGATCGCAATCAACCGGACCGGCACAGACAGTTGTTCTTGCGTTTTGTGGTTACAGCCCAGACGAACCTTCTTATCAAAAACGATTCCGGCCGCCAACGCATCGTCCGTCAGTTCATGCTCTTGCAGACATTCGTAAACGCTGTTGTCTTTGAGCCGGCAGACAAAGGAGCTGCCGGCGTCTAATATCTGCTGAAACAACGCCAAACTGATATATCCACGGTCTTTCACATAGATGCGGCCGGATTCAAGGTTCTCCGCCAGAACCTCTATTTCACTGGAACGGCCTTCGGTAATCGTTATTTTGAGCGGGACATACTTTTGAAGGTCGAACTGCGTATGGGCCTTGACCGCGTTCTGTTCGCTTTTCCATAAGGCCCAGGTCATCTTGGGCAGGGCATGGATCAACGTGCCGTCCACGGCCGTCAGAATCGCCTGAATATCCTCCAGTTTGGCATGGCTGGAGATCGGTCGCAGTTGAGCGGCCAGCGCTGCGACAATCTCGTCCATCAATGCGCTGTCGAATACGGTGGCTGCTTCCGATAAGCTGCCCAGCGACGCCCGGGAGCAGCCTAACGTGCGTTGAACCTTTTGGAGTTCACTGGCCTGCTGAATACCCCGGAGCGATGTGCAGATCGGATTGAACATGTACAGAAGCAGCAGGCTCATGTATTGGTCCATGTGCAGCGTCCGGTTGCCCGCCCGGTCATAGTGACAGCCGGCCTCGTGTAAACGCTCGAGCATCCCTGAGATGGCGTTGAAGTATTTGAAGCCTTGAAGTTCGCTGTCTTTTATCTTATGCCTTTTTGCACTCATGGAAGGCATTTAAACAGGGAGCTGCACAGGGCGCAAGTTTAAAATAGGTAATCTCTAAAAAATTTTGGAGGGCTAATTCTCCCCTGTAAATTGCCTCGCAATTCTCGTGCCGAACAGGATTGGGACACCATACTTAATTCCAGCCGATGTCTTCATCCCAAAACTCACGAATAATTCACGACAACTGGTATTCCATACAAAGCCATTATCAAAAGAACCAAATCGCTCGTAATCGGGCTCGTAATCGGGGGACACCTTACTTATTTCTTTTTCTCCCTGCTTCTGTCTTGTATCTCGCGTGGAGCAGCTACCACGAAGGGCAGGTATCACTGGCGCTCGAAAATGCGGGTTCCATGTTGTAGGATGTGCTCGGCGAAGCCGCCTCGGGGCGGGTTGTCCAGGGCCGATGCGTCAAACAGATGGGCCTCGACGTCCAATCCGACCTGCTCCATTACCAGAACCATGGCCGTAGCACGTTCGCGGATATCCCAGTGCTCGATGCCGTCCATGAACACGCCAAGGTCAATGTCGCTCCACTGATCCGGCGTGCCCTCCACGTAGGAGCCGAAGATGTAGGCTGCCCGCACGGCGCTGAGGCCGGACAGAACCTTCACTGCCGCCATCGCCCGGTTTTCTATTGTAGTATTGACAGTACCCATGTGATCGTCTGCTCCGTCTGGGCGAGAACATTCCCGGCAAGCTCCCGGGTGATCGTTGAGCCCGCTGTCCTGATCTCTTCGGGATAGCGAGACTGGATGTAGTAGGCCGACAACTCGCCAAGGAATCGGACCTGCTCGTGATCCGATTCGATCCCTGCGGCCTCCGCGAGCCGAGGAAGGTTGTGGAGGCGTGGGGGCAGCTTGCCCGTTCTTTTGACGATCACCGCCTTCAGCGCCTTCTCCACCGCTTGCTGGCAGCAAAAGAGCACGTACAAGTACCGGCCCGCCTTAAACATCGCGTCGGCGGTGTCATGGTCATACCTTGCTCGCTCGGCCCATTGCTCGGATATATCGTCCATGGCGTCATCATAATGCCATAACACAGACCTATGCAATGGAAAAAAGGGAATTCACAGGTGTAATCTGAAGCAATCCGGGGCCAGCTTTTTCTTTGCTTCTGTTGCGTATCTGGCATAGATTCCTGCCCCTGCTCCTTCGACAGTGCTCAGGACGAGTTTCGCAGGGGTGACAATCCTGCGCAGGAATGACATTACACGCACCGTTTCTTTGTGTCTTAGTGGCTTCGTGGCAAATACAGAATGGCAGAAAAGAAGATTGCCGCGCTTCCCCTTCGGCAAGGCTCAGGGCTGAAGGCTAATTCGCAATGACTGTTTTTGAGCAGATTCCTCGGCCGGAGTTTACCCTGAGCAATGTCGAATGGGCTCCTAAAAAAATAGAATCCGCGTGTGCAACAAGTTGCACACCCTACGCTCCGTGTAATTTACTCCGCCCAGGAAAGGCCGGATCTGCGAGATTGGCGATTTACGATTTTTTCTTTTTTTCCGCGTAATCCGCGTAATCCGCGGTTCAGGAAAATGATTATTTCTTACTTCTTCGTGTCTTAGCGGCTTCGTGGCAAATCGCGAAAATGTTCTTGCAGATTCCGGGTTTGGGCCGTATAGTATCGAGGATTCCTTTAAGCACCAAGTCGCTGAATGGGGATTCCGTGTAAGAATATGCAGACAGGATGACTGGATTAGAAATCTGGACAGGATAACAAGATTGACAAAGATAATTCATCGCGTACATCCTGTTATCCTGTCAAAATCCCAAAGAGATGCCGAAACGCAAGGACATACATAAGATACTGATCATCGGGTCGGGGCCGATTGTGATAGGTCAGGCCTGCGAGTTCGACTATTCCGGCGCCCAGGCGTGCAAGGTCCTGCGGAAGGCCGGCTATAAGGTCGTCCTGGTCAACAGTAACCCCGCGACGATCATGACCGATCCGGAATTGGCCGACCGGACGTACATCGAGCCGATCACGCCGGAGATCGTCGAGCAAATCATCGCCAAAGAAAGGCCCGACAGCCTGCTGCCCACGCTTGGCGGGCAGACCGGCCTGAACACCGCCGTAGCGCTGGCCGAGCGCGGCACACTCAAAAAGTACAACGTCCGGATGCTGGGCGCGAACCTGACGTCGATCCGAAAGGCCGAAGAGCGAGACCGGTTCAAGAAAACGATCCAGGAGTGCGGGCTGGAGGTCCCCAGGAGCGGATACGCCGAATCCTGGGACGAGGCCAAAAAGGTCGTCGAGTCCATAGGGTATCCGGCTATCATCCGCCCCAGCTACACCCTGGGCGGGACGGGCGGAAATATCGCCTACAACGCTGAGGAGTACGCCGAGTTTATACACTGGGGCCTGAGCCTCAGCCCGAAGCACCAGGTGCTCGTCGAAGAATCCGTCATCGGGTGGAAAGAATACGAGCTGGAGGTGATGAGGGATAAAAAGGATAACGTCGTAATAGTATGCAGTATCGAGAACCTCGACCCGATGGGCATCCATACGGGCGACAGTATTACGGTGGCCCCGGCCCAGACGCTCACCGATAAAGAATACCAGATCATGCGCGACGCCTCGCTGAAGATCATCCGGGCCATCGGCGTCGAGACCGGCGGCTCGAACATCCAGTTCGCCGTCAATCCCGAAAACGGCAAGCTCTACGTCATCGAGATGAACCCGCGGGTCTCGCGCAGCTCGGCGCTGGCCTCGAAGGCCACGGGCTTTCCCATCGCGAAGATTGCCTCGCTGCTGGCCGTCGGATACACCCTCGACGAAATTCCCAACGACATCACCAAGAAAACGCCGGCCTGCTTCGAGCCGACGATCGACTATACGGTAGTGAAAATGCCGCGTTTCACATTCGAAAAATTCCCGAAGACCAGCCCCGAGCTGACGATTCAGATGAAATCGGTCGGCGAAGCGATGGCCATCGGCAGGACGTTCAAAGAGGCGCTGCAAAAGGCCATCCGCTCGCTCGAAATAGACCGCTACTCGCTCGACGGCCGGCACATCGAGGGCGGCCTTTCGACGCACGAGATCAAAGACAAGCTGCGCACGAACCGCTGGGACAGGCTTTGGTACGTCGCCGAGGCGATTCGCAGAAAAGTGCCCGTTGACGAGCTTTTCGCTCTGACAAAAATAGACCGCTGGTTCCTCAATAACATCAAGGACATCATCCGGCTCGAAGAAAAGATCAAACAAGCGAAGGCCCGGCGCCCCCGCTCCGGCGTCAAGGCCCTTCCGGCGGACGTCCTGAAAAAAGCCAAAGAGTACGGCTTCAGCGACAAGTACCTGGCCTACCTGCTCAACGACGACGAGATGGACGTGCGAAAACGCAGGCAGGCACTGCGAATCAATGCCGTTTACAAAACCGTCGATACCTGCGGCGCCGAGTTCGAGGCCGCGACGCCCTACCTCTATTCGACCTACGAGGGCGAATGCGAGGCGAATCCGACCAAGCGGCGAAAGGTCATCATTCTCGGCGGCGGGCCTAACCGCATCGGCCAGGGCATCGAGTTCGACTACTGCTGCGTTCACGCCGCCTTCGCGCTGAGAGAAATCAACGTCGAATCCATTATGATCAACTGCAATCCGGAAACCGTCAGCACCGATTACGACACCTCGGACCGGCTGTACTTCGAGCCGCTGACCTTCGAGGACGTCATGTCCGTCGTCGAGAAGGAAGACCCGGACGGCGTCATCGTGCAGTTCGGCGGCCAGACGCCGCTCAAGCTGGCGGTGCCGCTGGAAAAGGCCGGCGTGAAGATCATCGGCACCTCGCCCGACAGTATCGACCGGGCCGAGGACCGCAAACGCTTCAACAAGCTCGTCGAGAAGCTCAAGCTGCTCCAGCCTCACAGCGGTACGGCCACAACATACGACCAGGCGCTCAGGGCGGCGGACAAGCTCGGCTTTCCGCTGCTGATCCGGCCCAGCTTCGTCCTGGGCGGCCGAGCGATGCAGATCGTGTACGACCAGCCGGAACTCCAGGCCGCCGTCGAACGGGCCATCGAGGTCTCCGGCGAGCATCCGGTCCTCATCGACAAATTCCTCGACGACGCCACGGAGCTGGACGTGGACGCCATCAGCGACGGCAAGCGCGTCGTCATCGGCGGAATCATGGAGCACATAGAAGAGGCCGGAGTGCATTCGGGTGACAGTGCGTGTTCGTTGCCGCCGGTCTCGATCAGCAAGAAGCTCTTAGCGGAAATCAAGGACCAGACAAAACGCCTCGCCCTGGAGCTGAACGTCAAGGGCCTCATGAACATTCAGTTCGCCATTAAGGATGACCAACTCTATATCCTGGAAGTCAACCCGCGGGCGTCGCGGACGATCCCGTTCGTGAGTAAAGCCATCGGCGTGCCTCTGGCCAAGCTGGCCGCCAAAGTGATGACCGGCATGACCCTGGACGAGCTGAACTTCACGCAGGAGGTTCATCGCAGCCACTTCTGCGTCAAAGAAGCGGTCTTTCCGTTCCTGAAATTCCCCGGCATCGACACGCTCTTAGGCCCCGAGATGCTCTCGACCGGCGAGGTCATGGGTCTGTCCGACGATTTCGGCATCGCGTACGCCAAATCGCAAATCGCCGCGGGCAACACCCTGCCGACCAGCGGCAACGTCTTCTTCAGCGTCAAGGACGCCGACAAGCCGCGAGCCGTCGAGGTCGCCCGCAAGCTGCACGCGATGGGCTTCAAGATTCTCGCCACCAAGGGCACGTGTATCGCCTTTATCAACAACAACATCCCGTCGCAGTTCGTCTTGAGAATCACCGAGGGCCGGCCGAACATCGTGGACTCCATCATAAACAAAGAGATAGACCTGATCGTAAATACTACGGTAGGCAAGCAGTCGATCAGGGATTCTTTTTCGATCCGAAGGACCGCCCTGGACCGGCAGGTGCCCTACGTCACGACAATCCGAGGCGCCATCGCGGTGGCCAAGGCCATCGAGGCGATGAGGCAAAGAAAAATCGGCGTCAAGCCCATTCAGCTTTATTACCGAAAGAAAGGAAGCTGAACCGTGAAAGCCATTCTGCTATTGGAAGACGGAACCGTGTTTGCGGGCGCCGCGTTTGGCGCCAAAGGCCGCAAGTGCGGAGAGGTCGTCTTCAATACGGCCATGAGCGGCTACCAGGAAATCCTGACCGACCCGTCTTACAACGAGCAGATTATAACCATGACCTATCCGCTCATCGGCAATTATGGAACCAATAAAGGCGACTGGGAATCCAGAAAGATTTTCGCAAGCGGCTTTATCGTCAAAGAAAACTGCGAATACCCCAGCAACTGGCGAAACACCGAGTCGCTGGACGAGTACCTCAAAGGCAGCGGCGTCGTCGGACTCGAAGGCATCGACACGCGGGCCCTCGTCAGGCACATCCGCACGGCCGGAGCGATGCGCGGCATCATCTCCTCGAACGAATTCAACATCGTCAACCTGCGAAAAGAGCTGGATAAATACCCCGGCCTGGTCGGCAGGGACATCGTCAAGGACGTAACCGCCCGCAAACCCTACCACTGGGACAAAGGCGTCGTTGACGTGCTCAAGAACGAAGAGATGCTGCCCGCGAAAAAGTATAAAGTCGTCGCCTTCGATTACGGCATCAAGCAAAACATCCTGCGGCTGCTCCGCTCGCACGGCTGCGACGTCCACGTCGTGCCCGCCGCCACGCCCGCCAAGGACGTGCTGGCCCGCAAGCCCGACGGAGTTTTCCTGAGCAACGGCCCCGGCGATCCGGCGGCCGTGGACTATGCCATCGAAACCGTCCGCTCGCTGCTCGGCAAGGTCCCCATCTTCGGCATTTGCCTGGGCCATCAGATCCTGGCGCTCGCCCTCGGCGGCAAGACCTACAAGCTCAAGTTCGGCCACCGAGGCGCCAACCACCCCGTCAAGAACCTGCGAACCGGCAAGATCGAGATCACAAGCCAGAATCACGGCTTCTGCGTCGATGTCGATTCGCTGAAGGGCAAAGACGTCGAGCTGACGCATCTGAACCTCAACGACAACACCAACGAAGGATTCCGCTGCAAAAAGATCAAAGCCTTCTGCGTCCAGTATCACCCCGAAGCCTCCCCCGGCCCCCACGATTCGCAATATCTCTTCAACGACTTTGTGAAATTGATGAAGAAGCCGTGACTTGCTCGTCTTGGCGGAGGCTATGGTTTGGCCCGGTGGCTGGTGTCTGTTAATTTCTACCAACGTCCGCATGACCCTCGGCGAGCCCGCCGCGGGGTCACCGTAGCGCTCCATGCGATTGTTCGCTCGGCTATTTCTTCTTCTCCCGCTCGTAGGCTTTGCGGATGGCATCGGCAAGCTGATCAGATTTGACTTTGTATGAGGAAAACTCGGCGATGTTGTCATCCTTCAAATGAAGTTGGCCTTCACCCGTATTTCCCCTGTGTTGTCCAGCGGAGTAGTACCGGTTCGATGCCATTTCTTTGGATGCCAGCACCCAGTATTGGATGGCATCCCGCCATACTCCGATCCAAATAAAGACATCACAGCACGCTGGCTTGACTTGCTGAAAGTTCATGTCGAATCGTTTTTTCGAATCAGAAGCAAGCGCTTTGACATACAGGGGAGCATCTTGGTCAAAATCAACGGCGCGAGATGCTTTCACCTCAATTTTGATTTTACCGTCGAGAAAGAAATCATATTCACCCGAATATGACGGATCACTTTTCTTCGATGGTTTTTGTAATTCTGGTACAAGTTCTTTAAGGTGGCCTTGCGCCCACGCCTCCCCAAACCCTCTCGGTGCGCCGATCTCGAAAATGTACATGAACATATTTCGCGCAATGTAGGCGTCACGGAGTTCGATATACTCGTCATGCGTTAATTTGTCTGCCGCAAGCAGGGATGCAATCATGTACTCGTAGTCGTTGAATGGATACACAGAAACGAGTGTGTCCAGGCTGGCTCGGAAAGCCACAGCGTTCGGCAACGTAGCAATGAGTCGGTCGAGTTCCTTCTGAAGCTTTTCCACAATACCTTTTAGAACAGCATTGGCTGTGCGATTTGCTTTGTGGCGGTAACTACCTGTGAGGTGTCCACGTCATCTTGTTGCGGGCAGTCATATTCATCTTCAAATGGGTGGCCATTTTGCCAACCAAGTTGACCCGTTTTCCTGAAATGCTCAAGACGGCGAATGGTTATCTCGCAGAACAATGGATCAATATCCATGGTGATGCATTTTCGCTTATTGATTTCAGCGCTTAGGAGTGTTGTCCCGGAATGAGAGAAATAATCCACTACAACATCGTTAGCGTCTGAGCTCGCGCGAATAATCCGCTCGATGCATCTGAGGGGCTTTTGCGCATAGCATCCGGATACATTTTCCTCCATTCGATAAAATACCTGCTGAATATCTACCCATACATTACCCGCCCTTATGTTTTCGGATCGACTCCTTTGAAGGTTTTCTGTCTCTTGGCCATTTATTTCTTTGTAATATCCTCGGAGAATTTTAGGAATGTCCGTATATTCCGCATCAACATTAAAGATAGGATTGCCTTTGACGTAGTAGAGAAGTTCTTGCCGCACGGCCATCCAGTTTTTCTGCGTACCGTACCCTCGTTGGTTACGCATTGTGAGAAAACTGCGTGGGCGGAAAGGTAATTGCCGCATCATAATCATGAAGTCGGGGAGCGGTTGAAAACCATCGTTCTGATCAGCCCCCAGCCAGACATAGAGTGATGAATCAGATGAGAGCCATTTTTCTGTATTCAGAACCCATGTCTTGCACCAGTCCATGAATTGCATTAAGGGCCGCTCATCGAAGGCTACAAGATTGTATGGCGGATCGTGGATTGCAAGTTTAGCTTTCTGTCCATCCATCAGGTGGGCGACCTGAATTGCCACACCCGCATCAAGACAACCAACTCGATGCCCTGTCCTGGGGTCCTCCCAGATTTCACCGCTTTTTAGCCGGCAAAAGGGCAATAGAGCCTCTCTTATTGCTGGATTCGTATCGAGTCTGGGCAATGGATTGTTCTTCATGTCACGAGGCTATCATTTCTACCTGATATTTCAATTCCGGCTAACTATGTATTATATGGTTTCCATATATATAAGCCGCACCGCCTGCTTTTGTTAATCAAAGTAACAGTTTTTCTCGAGACGTCAAACTAAATTTAAAGACCCTAACAAGAAGAAATTTAGCCACAGGGTAAGTGCACTTGATTCTTAGCCACAGACGCCGTCCCGAGCTCGGTCCAGGGAGAACTCAGACGCCGTCCTGAGCCAGTTCGACTACGCTCATGGTAAACTCCGTCGAAGGGACACCGAGACACGAAGTCTATGAATTGTAGGGTGGGGCTGCGCCCCACCATCGCTGGTCGGTGGGCCAAGGCCCACCCTACCCAACTCCACCGTCAGGCGTCCCCAAGGGAGATGCTCGTCGTCATTGCGAGCGAAGCGCGGCAATCTTCCGCGACGGTCCCTCGTCACCCCCAACCTCGCTCTGCCTCAATGAGTTTCATGCGAGATGGGAAACAGAAGCAGGGAAAAGAGAAGTGCGTAAGCTGCCCCCCAATTTCCCTGACGTGGAAATCAGGTCCAACATAACAAGGACTGAACACTGAGGATCTCTTGGGATCATCTTCCTATTCTCCGAACAGCCTTGCGGAGTCTGCGTCCACAAGGGAGATTACCTGAATCACTTTCCGTTGATGTTTCTTCTTCAACTTGTGAGTACGGTAGAAAAAGATGGCTGCGTTCGATGCTTGTTCGTCTGTCAACTTACAATAGGAAACGACTTCGAAGGTGAAATCGTTAATTCTTATTTGCTTGGGGTGGACGACTGATGGCATCTGCATTTGTTTTCCCTCCAACGTGAGGGGTAACCGGCGAGCGCCGCGCAACGGCGCGCGTCTGCGTTGATCCTCTGGTTAGAAGTCCTATGGTATTCTCTTAGCAATTGGAATTCGAATGTTAATGTATGTGACGCCATTCTCTGGAACGATCTCACCGTACTGCGGTGCCATCTTTGCCAACTTGTGGAGATTGAACAATGTCTCATCAAGAAAGGCCTGTAGCTTTCGGATTTGTTCAGGATAGGCGAGCCAACCAGCAAGTTCTTTGATCTCTCTCGCATTCAGTTCTCGTTCTCCCGGAAATACAGGCTCCAACGATGGCAATCGGTATCTGCCAAGTAGGCGTCGGTGTCTGAATTCGTTCTTGTACACGTGCACGTGAAGGTCGAAGTTACCTTGACTATCAGCATGGTCAGCCTTGCGTATCTGGAAAGAGTAGGAAGCCATGCTATTCTCTCCTAACTTCTAACGACCGCGTTGAGCGGCGTCCAATAGAGCGCAGTGTTGTTGGGAATACGTCCGCTCGAACATGTTGTTAGAACTCATGTCTTGACTAGCAACTTTCGAGTTGCCTCGAATACTGCGTCGATCGCAATTCCGGTGCTTTCGATTCGCTGCTTGTCCCACGTGTCTGGGTCCATCCAATAGCTGCCCTTGAGAAAGCAGCGGTCGGCGAACTGCTCATCGATTGCGCGGAGGGGCACGGACGCTCTATGCCACAATCGCGCAAGAGCGTACTCACGCTTCTTGTTGCGCCGCTTTCCCCGCTCGCGCTCTGCGATATACATCTTGGTCTCAGATAGAGCCGCATATAGCGCGAGGAGCGCTTGATCAATCCTTTCCGTACGCTGCTTTCGTCCTTCACGAATTAGCCCCAACCCCGCCAATATCTTGTCAAAGAGGTCAAGTGCCGCCGCGGTCTCAATCATTTCGACACCTCTCCATGAGTTCTAACTATGTATTATATGGTTTCCGTACATATTAAGACGCACCGTCTGCTTTTTCAATCAAAGTAACAGTTTTTCTTGAGACGTCAAACTAATTTATGAATTGTAAACAGTGTAAACCGGTGTAAATCCGTGTCTAAAAAAGCCGCGTTAATCAGCGTTTATCTGCGGTTAAATCCGGGAAATTCAGATTTGCGAACTCGCCGTGGTATTGTATCGCCGCCCGGTCGTAGGCTTTGGCGGCCTCGATCTCGTCGTCAAATGCGCCGAGGTCCAGTCTTGTCCCGTTGTGGCATATTCGCGCGCGCCATCTCTTGCGGGACCTGTCCCAACATAGCCCTTTATATCGTGATCGGCTCCCGGTGAAATTTTTCTTTCGGTTGCATTTGTTCTGGGCACCGGTGGCTTGGCGCAGATTAGCCTTGCGATTGTCAAGCCCATTGTGGTTAATATGATCGACAACCATATCATTAGCGGCTTGGAGCACCTCGCGGTGCATGTAAAGTTCACGTTTTCTGCCTCCCCTGCTAATCCAATGACCTGCGTAGAATGTCGAGCGGCCTTGTACGGTAAACCATTTACGTCTGGAAAGCAGAAAATAATCGTCCGGATCGACGAGGGCGAACTTGCCCTGGGTCAGCGGTATCCGGCAGAACGAATAGCCGTATCGAACGCGCCGATATAGAAGCACCGGCCGGATGATGACTCGAACAAGCCAGAGCGGGATGGTTATGGTGAACTGAATCTCGCTGCTCCCCCGGTGAAATATCAAGCCACAGAGTAAGTGTATTTCGTTTTTGGCCACAGAGAGCACAGACGCCGTCCTGAGCACAGTCGAAGGAGGACACAGAGAAATGAATTATAAACAGTGGCCTTGCCATGCCAAGGGTATGTAAATCCGTGTTAATCCGCCATACGTTGGGCGGATTAACCCGTGTCCAAGATCAACAGTGGCAATCCGCCATACTGTGGGCGGATAAATCCGTGACTTGCTTATTATGTTAGACGCTCTAAATTTCCGCCTTTCGGCCGGGGGACGAAAAGGCGCCCCCCATAATGGGACGAACCTGCACGATTCATTAAAAAATCTACAAAATTGTAGGCGGGTTTTAGATCTGTAAGTCCTTGCCTGAAAAAGAATAGAAAAATTTTTCAAAAATCTTATTTTTGTTTCCAACTACCTGCGTGATTCGTTAAAACACGACCTTTGCCACAAAGGCACCAAGACACGAAGAAATGAGCGAAATTACTTTGACAGGATTAACGAGTATCTACATGAGTTGAATCGTTGGTTATCCCGTTATCCTGTCGAAAATTTAGCCACAGAGGCAGGCCGGAGCGGAGGAATCTACTCAAAAACAGTCATTGCGCGCGAAGCGCAGCAATCTGCGCTCGTCTTTTCCGACCAATTAACTAATCCTCTAATTCACCAATCCACTAACTTTCCCCTTGCCTTTTCGCTTGCCCCCTGCTACCCTGTTTCATACGAAGGCGGCACGGGGACAACTATCGAAGCAGGAGAAACGAGATATGATTCACCAGCGATACGGCGTAAAATCAGGGACTCAGGCTTATCAGTAGCAGCTTTGGAAAAGGCAAAGAACCCGATGGCTGTTCTGAATAATCCAGAAAAAGAGGCGCAATCGCAGCAGGATCGACAAGCCGCTCAAAGAAAAGTGCTTACTCTTGCCAGTGTCGCCGTTCTGATTGTTGATGTTTTCGGTTTGCTCGCTCTGGCAGTAATTGTTCCTTTCTTAAGAGGATACGGCGAGGATGTCACGTCATTGATGGGAAGCAGCGTGCCTGGTATTATCGAATTCCTTGTCTCGATCAACGGAATTGACTATGCCCTTTTCTTCTTCGTCTTGGCGCTGATCCTGATCGTCAAAGAGATACCGATCCGTGACAAGAAAGCGACGTTAGCGGTGAACCTTTCGGTCGCAGTGGGAGGTATGGTTTTTGCATTCCTTTTCACGATCGCGATGCACGTACCTCTTGCTGTGCTGCTATGGGATATGAGGAAGATACCGTGGGATACAAAAGAAGCCAAGCTCTATGGAAGCAGTGCGGCACCCGTTGCATTTTGGCCGGCTTCTGAAAAAGAACATCGTATTACAAAGCGGGAAACCGTTCGCTCAAAATATACCTCTCTTGACGGTCGTAAGCTTCTGAGACTGGAAACCGAGTTGGTGGAGGTAACCTTTGACGTTCAGGATGTGATAGAGCACTTAGATAGAAACGTCCATCTCGAATGCGACAAGGCTCTGGCTGAAAAACTGCGGAAAGAAAGTGATTCTCGTTCCCAGTTTCGCTGTAGTGAATTTACAGGGGAAGACTGCAAACGCTTACATTATTGCATCGCCTATCTCCTTAAAGAGGGAAAATTCGTTATCACGCAGCGAAGCAATGGTCGGGTCGTTTCGAAAATCATTGTACGTGAATGGTCAAATATAAGAGGCCCGTTGGATGGTATAGGAGGGCAAGCTTTTTATCTCAAGGATGGAAGGGTGTTCTTCTGGATTGTGGATTGGATTTCCTAACCGGCAGGCCGCGTACGATTTGCGATGGAAGGAATCCGCATGGGGGAATTCCGGGGACACCTTACTCATTTCCTGAATCTGGGACATACATGTTTTTCTGTTGGGGGAATTAGAGGGTGTTCGTGAAGGAGCCGCTTCGCGGGGGTGTTTCAACAGACCCCTCGGACGGACTCGGGGTGACGACGGCGCGGGGCTGGGCGTCATTCCCATTCGATGGTTGCGGGGGGTTTGCTGGAGACGTCGTACACGACGCGGTTGACGCCGCGGACCTCGTTGATGATCCGGCTGGCGATGACGCCCAAGACCTCGTACGGGATTTGCGAGAAATCGGCCGTCATGAAATCGACGGTCTCGACCGCCCGAATGGCCACGACGTTCTCGTAGCTTCGCTCATCGCCCATCACCCCGACCGTCGAGACCGGCAGCAGCACGGCCAGCGCCTGCGAGATCTTTCGGTACAACCCCGCCGCCCTGATTTCGTCGATCAGAATCTCGTCGGCGGCGCGGAGGACTTCCAGCCGCTTGGGCGTAACCTCGCCGATGATGCGCACGGCCAGGCCCGGACCCGGGAACGGCCAAAAATCTGGGGACGCCATAAATATTTCCGCTTGTTCTCCGGCTTTCGGGCGGGCTGCCGATTAACATGCGAAGTGCAACACAGTCGGTTGTGACAGTGGCGTAGGGTGGGGCTTGCCCCACCTTCAAGAATGTCACGCGATTTGATCGGTGGGCTAAAGCCCACCCTACATGACTTTTCAGACAGATTAAGGAGAAGAAGCGGTGCTTTTGTTCATTGATGAAAGCGGCCAGGATCATCAGGTTATGCCTTGCGAAGTCTTGGCTGGTATCGCTGTGGCTGAAGAGAATCTTTGGAATCTGATAAAGGCCATCCGCTCAGCCGAGAAAGACCATTTTGGAGATTATCTTAGAAATTTGCGGGCACCGGAGGTCAAGGCAAGAAAACTCTTGAAGCGCAAGTGTTTCAAATTGGCGAATCAAAGGATCGATATTCCCGAACAAGAACTGCCAGCTTTGGCGCACTCGCTTCTGTTGAGAGGGCTACAATCCCACAAATCGAAGGAAGACTGCCCCTCCATAACGGCCAGAGAGCTAACCGGATATAGTCGTTCGGTTCTGAACTTTGTTGACAAAGTCCTCGATATAGCAGCGGGCTTTGAAGTCAAAGTGTTCGCCTCGGTAATAAATAAGAACGGCGCAACAATAGGAGAAGATATCCTGAAGAAGGATTTTGTGTATTTGTTCGAAAGGTATTTCTATTTTCTTAAGACGCTTGCGGAGCACAGCCGCGGCCTTGTTGTGTTTGATGAATTGGAAAAGAGTAAAGCTCAGAAGTTGATTCAGCAAATGGCAAGTTATTTTCTGGGAACGAGGACCGGACAGTTCAGAAGCTCAAAGATTATTCCTGAGCCATTCTTCGTTCATTCGGAGTTAACCACAGGAGTTTTTTTGGCTGACTTGGCTGCGTATATTATTGGCTGGGGTTGGCGTCTTAATAAGATGTCGCAGCCTACTCGACCAGAACTCGAATCATTTGCCAGAAAATTACACGATATGCAGTTTGTCGGTGAAAAGCCAAGAGATGATGGCAATGGGACCTGGACTCTTTATGGTATTAAGTATATCGCCGATAGGGAAAAAGCTGAAGACAACGAAGATTTGGAACCATAAAAAGAAAAAGGCAATGCCCGATCCGAAGACCGACCAAAGCCTCCACTAATAGTATCGTATATATTTCCCTTGAGTTCAAGGAAATTCTCGACTTTTATGAGAATCAAATTGGCTATAATTACATAAGTTGTTGTTTAACACATACTTGTAAATCCATGAAATCCGGGGGCACCATTACATATTTCTGTGTTGAGATTATGTCGGCGAGGCTGAAATAGGGGAATTAAAGGCGTTCGTGTAGGAGCCGCTTCGCGAAGCTGTTTCAACAGATCCCTCGACTTCGCTCGGGGTGACGGCGGCGCGGGGCTGGGCGTCATTCCCATTCGATGGTTGCGGGGGGTTTGCTGGAGACGTCGTACACGACGCGGTTGACGCCGCGGACCTCGTTGATGATCCGGCTGGCGATGACGCCTAAGACCTCGTAAGGGATTTGCGAGAAATCGGCCGTCATGAAATCGACGGTCTCGACCGCCCTGATGGCGACGACGTTCTCGTAGCTCCGCTCATCGCCCATGACCCCGACCGTCGAGACCGGCAGCAGTACGGCCAGCGCCTGCGAGATCTTTCGATACAAGCCCGCCGACCTGATTTCGTCGATCAGAATCTCGTCGGCGGCGCGGAGGACTTCCAGCCGCTTAGGCGTAACCTCGCCGATGATGCGAACGGCCAGGCCCGGACCCGGGAACGGATGCCGCCAGACCAAGTCTTCCGGCAGGCCCAGGTATTCGCCGACCACGCGGACCTCGTCCTTGAACAAATCCCGCAGCGGCTCGATCAGCTCGAAGCCTAATTCGGCCGGCAGACCGCCGACGTTGTGATGGAGCTTGATATTCGCGGCGGGATTGCCGTCTTTCGCGCCTGACTCGATCACATCCGGATAGAGCGTGCCCTGAGCCAGAAATCTGACGTTTGGAATCTTCGATGCTTCCGACTCGAAGGCTTTGATGAACTCGGCGCCGATGATTTTTCGTTTCTGCTGCGGGTCAGTGACGCCGGCCAGTTTTTCCAGGAATTGTTCGGACCAGTCCACGACCCGCAGGTCGAGATGGAAATGGTTGGCGAACATCGAGACGACGTTCTCGCGTTCGTTCTTTCGCAGAAGGCCGTTATCGACGAAGATGCAGACAAGCTGGCCGCCTATCGCCTTGTGGATCAGCGAGGCGGTGACGGAGGAATCGACGCCGCCGCTCAGGCCGCATATCACGTTGGCATCGCCCACCTGCCGGCGGACCGCCTCGACCGTCTCGGCGGCGAAATCGCTCATCCGCCAGTCGCCGCGGCAGCCGCATATACCGTAAAGGAAATTCTCCAGAATCTGCGGGCCCTTAGGCGTGTGCGAGACTTCAGGGTGGAACTGGACGCCGAAGAATTTTTTCAGCTTGTGTTTGACGGCGGCGAAGGGGCACGTCTCGGTGGCGGCCAGGCGGACAAAATCGCGGCCCAGCTCGTCTATCTGGTCGCCGTGACTGGCCCAGGCCGTGATGGAGTCCGGCAGATTTGAAAACAAATCGCTCTTATCGACTATGGACAGATTCGTCCGCCCGTACTCGCGCCGCTCGGCGGCGGTGATTTTGGCCCCTAAAATCTGGCAGCCCAACTGCATCCCGTAGCAGATGCCCAGGATCGGCACGTCCAGATCGAAGATATCCTCGTCGCACCGCGGCGCACGGGGTGCATAGACGCTCGCCGGCCCGCCGGACAGGATGATGCCCTTGAGCGGCAATTTCGAGAGGTCCCTGGCCTTCACGCCGGCGGGAAAGATGCGGGAATAGACGTTCTGCTCGCGGACCCGCCGGGCGATAAGCTGGCCGTACTGACTGCCAAAATCCAGGATGGCGATTATTTCATGGCTCATAATAATCCGTTTCTCGATTCTCGTTTCTCGATGCTCGTCGAGCATTTCACACAGATCAGGCTGACATGCAATAACCCGATTGAATCCGCGTGTGCAACAAGTTGCACACCCTACAGTTCGTTCCTCGACGCTCGTCGAGCATTCCGCATGGAGTATAAATCCGCCCGCGAGATGTGTCAACGGATTTGACTGGGGGCTTGTAATCGGCGTGCCTTCACGTATAATGGCGTTTTTGCAGAGTTGACAAAAGCAAGGTTTTTTAGGGATTCGGCTATGGCCAAGATTACGAAACTCGAAGATATTGTGTCGCTGTGCAAGCGGCGGGGCTTTATATTTCAATCCAGCGAGATTTACGGCGGCCTGGCAAGCTGCTACGACTACGGGCCGTTAGGCGTCGAATTGAAGAACAACGTCAAGCGGGCCTGGTGGAAAAACGTCGTGCAGATGCGCGACGACGTCGTGGGCGTGGATTGCAGTATCCTCATGCACCCGATGGTCTGGAAATCGAGCGGCCACGCCGACAAATTCGCCGACCTGATCGCCGAATGCAAGAAGTGCAATACCCGCACCCGCGTTGACCACCTCAAGGACAAAGCCGCCGAACAGGCTCAGGAGCACACCGAGCACGTCGCCATCGACGCGGCGCTGGCTCAGGCCGGGAATCTGAGCAAGAAGGTCTGCCCCGCCTGCGGTGCGGTCGGCCAATTCACCGAGCCGATGCCGTTCAAGCTGATGTTCGAGACGCAAATGGGGGCCAACGTCGATGACTCGATGACGGTTCAGCTCCGGCCGGAGACCGCACAGGGCATCTTCGCCAACTTCCGAAACGTCCTGGATACCACCCGCGTCAAGATACCGTTCGGGATCGCCCAGATCGGCAAGAGCTTCCGCAACGAAGTGACGACCAAGGCGTTTATCTTCCGCACCCGCGAATTCGAGCAGGCCGAGCTGGAGTTCTTCTGCGAGCCCGGCACGGACGAGCAGTGGTTCGAGCACTGGAAACAGGCCCGCTTCAACTGGTACCTCGACCTGGGCCTCAAGAAAGAGAATCTGCACTTCCGCGAGCATGAACGCGACGAGCTGGCCCATTACGCCAAGGGCTGCGTGGACGTCGAATACAAATTCCCGTTCGGCAGCGGCGACTGGCAGGAGCTTGAGGGCATCGCCAACCGCACGGACTACGACCTGCGGCAGCATCAGCGCGGGATGCGAACGCTCAACAAGTGGTTCGAGAACGGCCGGAACCTGAACGGCGTCGAATTGGCCGCGGAGGACGAAGACTACGCCAAAGGCCCGCTCTCGTACTTCGACGACGAGAGAAAACTGCGGTACATCCCTTACGTGATCGAGCCGAGCGCCGGCATCGACCGAAGCACGTTAGCGTTTTTGGTCGATGCGTATGACGAAGAAGAAGTTCGCGGCGAGACGCGGAACCTTCTGCGATTTCATCCCGCCCTGGCGCCGGTGAAGGTCGCCGTCTTCCCGCTGGTCAAAAAAGAGGGCATGCCGGAGGTCGCCAGGAAAATCTACGACGACTTGAAGAGGTACTTCAACTGCTTCTACGACGAAAAGAGCGCGGTCGGCCGGCGCTACCGCCGCCAGGACGAGGCGGGAACCCCCTTCTGCGTCACCGTGGACGGCCAGACCTTCGAAGATAACACCGTCACCATCCGCGAGCGTGACTCCATGGAGCAGGTCCGCGTCGCCACCGACCAGCTTCGCGGTTATTTGCGAGAAAAACTGGATATTTAATTATGATTCTGGATACAATCGACAACACCCATCTATACACCGGCCTACATGCCAGTTTCGCAAAGGCATTTGAAATTCTAAGAGACCGCACCCTGTCGCAAAAAGAAGACGGCAGATATACCGTCGATGGCGACGAGGTTTATTATACGATTCAGCGTTATACAACCAAGCCGATGAGCCAGGGCAAACTCGAAGCACACAGAAAATATATCGACATCCAATTTTTATTGAGCGGCGAAGAACTTCTCGGTTATGCACCAGTCAAAGACCTTACGGTCGCGGAAGAATATAACCCCCAAAAAGACATCGCCTTTTTTAACACGCAGAAAGACATCACAAAAATCAAACTCGAACCTGGCCTGTTCTGCATCCTTTTCCCCGACGATGCTCACCTGCCCTGCTGTCATCTGGCCGAACCTGCAGAAGCCAGGAAAGTGGTGATCAAGATTCGATTAATTTAAAACGACAACTATTGCAGGCTCACAGACAGGAAGTATGGTCTTGTTACCTTCTGCCGGCGATGCCGGATACCATGCCCCAATGATCGCGGTGTTCTGCATAAGCAGCACAGGAATAGCTTTTTGTATTGAAAACCACAGCGTAGTCCATTAAGATGTTAATCATAATACCGACTATTCAGCACGATAGAACTCAAGAACCGATATAAACCAAAAGGACACTGCGGTGGACTATATCTTTGAGTGGGACCCGGACAAGGCCCAACAAAATAAAGAAACACGGCATCAGCTTTGAGCTGGCCGCCACGGTCTTCACGGACCCCAAAGCTATCTCCCTGTACGATCCTGAGCATAGCAAAGACGAAGACAGATGGGTTACACTCGGCTTGTCCGCAAACCATGGATTGGTCGTCGTCTGCCACACGTTCCAATGGATAAACAAGCCTGCGGCTCGTATTCGTATATTCTCCAGCCGCAAGGCAACCAGGCGTGAAAGCCGTCAGTACTTGGAGTAAAGACATGAGAAAAGAATATGATTTTTCCAAAGGAACACGGGGAAAGTTCTGCAGAGCCAAAGCCCGGCTGAATCTGCCGGTATATCTGGATTCGGAGGTACAGCGTTTTGTCGAACAGATCGCTCGTAATCGGCGGTCGGACGTTTCCCGCGTGGTCAATCAACTGCTTAAATCTGACATGAAATTGGCCCAGGCCATGCAGTAGTGCCCAAGGCCTCTCTGGAATTCATCCCCAGATACCAGAGAAATTTTGAAGAAAACTACCCTCCTGAGCGTCTGTGTTTGAAGACGGCCGGAGTGGCTTCTGGCGTATCGCAATCAGAGCGGATGATGTTGCGATTTGGCCGCTGCGGAACATGGAGAGCGGAAATGAAGAAAGGGCCTGGATGATCCGGCCGAAAGCACCCAAAGAATAAGCGACGATACATGACGAAACGCGGAGGTTTCAAAAATGGCGGAACAAAAGCAGGAACAGAAAAAGTCGAAACCCATCAGGCGAATCTTCAGATGGCTTGGCGCAGGTTTATTTGCGATTCTGCTGATTTTGGCCGTGGTTTATCAGGCGCCGTGGAAAGTAATCGCATTGCCGGCGGTATTTCTTACCGCGTGCACGGTGCTACCCAGACCGGCGAGAAAATGGTTCTGGCTCTCGGCCGGAGCTGCGGTTCTTGTATTGATTATCTGGTTCTTTGTGCCCGCCGATAGCGAAGGCTGGCGTCCTTATACCTTTGACGCAGAATCGGCCGCCCTCGAAGCCAAATACGCCGTGCCGGACCAAGAAAATGCGGCGTTGCTTTACGATGAAATATTCAAGACCCTGGACACTGATACCAACACGCCCGAGTTCTATATGCAATCAACACCTTCATCGAGGGACGAACCCTGGCTATCGAAAGACCACCCGGAGATGGCCGAATGGCTCAGGGACCGCCAGGACACGATGGCGAAATTACTCCAGGCCGCAAAGAAAGACAAATGTCACTATCCCATTTCTCCCCATATCTGGGATTTCGACCGGCATGTTGAGCGATTTGCTCCGATGCGCAAGAGCGCATTCTTACTGGCCTCGGCTGCGAACAACGATATAGCCGAAGGCCGGATCGACGCGGGGCTTGAGAAGTACCTGTGTATTATTCGAATGGCAGACCATCTGTACCAGCAGCCGGCCGCGATAGACTTTCTGGTCGCTTCCGCGCTCGAAAGTCTGGCTCTGACCCAGCTCAACAGGTTCGTCATAGAAGGCCGGCCTACCGCCGAACAATTGCAGCTCATATCCGCTTCCATACGAGACGTAAAAGACGAGTGGGGCTCAGAATTCCAAAAGTGGCTTGAGTTGGATAAGCTTTTCACTAAGAACAACTTCTGCCTCCTGGTCTATGAAGTCAATTCGCAGGGTAAGATACGTTTTAGTCGCGACCCGCTCATCTTGCTCAAGACCTTACAGCCTCAGGAGGCGCCGATACTGACCTCTTTACACAGACTGTTTTTCAAAACAAAGACGATATTAAGCTGGCTGTTCATGCCCGATACGCCGCAACAGGCGTCTGAGATTCTTGACGCCTATTTCGACAAATATAGCGATATGACCATGCCTGACTTTGACTGGGGGCAAAAACCACAGACATTTGACTCCCTTATCACCAGAAGCAATTTCCGACGCATCCAGTTCAACTATAGCTACTTTGCACGGTTTGTGATCGAGTTGTCAAAAGGAAGCTACTTTGGTCTTCATGACGCGTACTTGAGAAGCCTGGCCACACGCCGCGGCTCACGGGTACTGATGGCAATAAAGCAATATAACACCGAACATGGCACCTGGCCCAACAGTCTTGATGCGATAAAAGCCAACATACCAGTCGAAGCCCTTATCGACCCGCAGAACAATGGTCCCTTCGTCTATAAACTTACCGGCGGGACTTTCACGTTCTATAGCAAAGGTAAGAACGGCATAGATAACCAGGGCCGCTGGAGCACCACCTTCGACGCTGACTCCAGGTTGTCCGAACCGGTGGAAGACGACCAACTCTTCTGGCCGCCACGAAAACACAAAGCCGCAGAGGAAAATCGGGACCCAAACCTGCCAAACTCAGACGCTTAGAGGTGTGTGAAATATCGCCCACGCATAGCCGTTGCCAATTTGAAATACGTGGAGCGCCACCAGGGCTTAGCCGATTTATTTCAACGGTATGGCGGGGAGGCGTTTGAGGGTTTTCGTTGTGGGATCGACTATGATTCCCACCGATTCAAGTGCGGTGATTCGCCATGCTGCCGAACGGCCTGCCGTATGGACTTCACGCATACCTGATGACCGGAGCTACACGCCGGACTCCGATGCTCTTTTTGTGGAGTCTCAGCCTTTCCACCTCGTGCAATGTGTCTGCCGTGAAATAATTCTGGCCGCAATGCGGACAGACAATCATGGGAACGCCCTCGATCACCAGGATGCCTTTTCCTCTGCCGAAACTTCGCGTTATATGCTTGGTCACGGCTCCCTTCTTACCACAGTAATCACAGATCATAAGCACCTCTCAAAGACGATAGACGGTTATGACAACCAATTTGCCTGTGATACCCAACTTCGCGATGACTTCCGTAGAGGTCTCTATCTGCTGCTGGCGTTCAGTATCGTAAGCCCCACAATGTCTCTGCCGTCTTTGCGGATCAGGATGTCATCGCCCATCTCAATCGTCTCGGTCGCTCGTTGGGGCTTGCGAAAGCTCATATAGAGCACATCAGCTTCTTTATCATAATCCAGCCACACCTGCCGTGCGGGAAGCTTCAGTATCGTTGTCGCCAAGGCAAGGCAATTACTGACAAAATCAACGGTCTTCATCATGGTTCTCGACAATGTGGTACCATCTTTCGTAACTCAGCCGTATGAGCACCCCATTGACCGAATGGGCAACATCCATATCTCGTTCTCCATGACGCGTGATCGGCTCCTGTGCCGAATACCGAACATAGTATGACCCATGGGAACCTATCTTTCAACAGTAAAATGTTATTGGGGAACACCACGGGTGCATGTCACAAATGTAGGTGCAACCATCCCCAAAGCCTGCGGCTTTGAGGCTGCCACCCGTTTTTCGCTAATCCTGATTGGGTGGCAGCCTCATTCCGATTGCCGTTATCGGGATGGGGATGGCTCTTTCTGTTCTTTACCTACAAAGATGACACGCACCCGAACACCACCACCGAGAGGAGTTGCAAGTATATGCTTTGCGGGAATCGCTTTAGTGGGTATAGTCTATGGCTGAAAAGGTGCAGTTGACTGGACACTGTCAAGGAGCTGATACATGACAAGTGACAATGCCGCTTATATCGAACAGTTGAAGGACCACGTGGGGCAAGAGGTGACTCTGAAGGGCTGGCTGTATAACAGCCGGGCGAGTGGGAAGATTCAGTTTCTGATCGTGCGGGATGGGACGGGGCTGTGCCAGTGCGTGGTTGAGAAAGGCAAGGTCCCCGATGAGCTTTTCGAGCAGCTTGGGCATTTAGGCCAGGAATCGTCGCTGAGCGTCAGCGGTCTTGTGCGGGCCGACGAGCGCAGCGTCGGCGGCTGCGAATTGGCGGTCACCGGCGCGAACGTCATCTCGCCCGCAACCGATTATCCCATCACGCCGAAATCGCACGGCATCGATTTTCTGCTCACGCATCGTCACCTGCACCTTCGCTCGCAGGGCCAGTGGTGCATCGGCAAAATCCGACACACCGTTATCGACGCGGTCCGGCGATTCTTCAACGATAACGGCTTTACGCTGGTCGATACGCCCATCCTGACCCCGACGGCCGGCGAAGAGGAGCAGACCCTCTTCAAGGTTGATTACTTCGGAAGCCCCCTGAACCTGACCCAGACGGGGCAGTTGTATCTCGAAGCGGCGGCGATGAGCTTCGGCAAGGTCTATTGCTTCGGCCCGACCTTCCGAGCGGAAAAGAGCAAGACCCGAAGACACCTGACCGAGTTCTGGATGGTCGAGCCGGAGGTGGCCTTCATCGAGTTGGATGGGCTGCTCGAACTGGCTGAGAATTTCGTGTCCTCCATCGTCGAGCGAGTCCTGCGCGACAATAGAAGCCAGCTCGAAAGTGCAGGCGCGGACATTGCCTCGCTCGAAAAGATCAAGCCGCCCTTCTACAGGCTGACATACACGCAGGCCGTGGACATCCTGACCAGCCAAAAGGCGGCCGATTTCCTCGCTCGGCAGTTGCAGGAGCTGCAAAAGCAAAAAACGCAGCTCGAAGGCAAAATCGCCCAGCTCGAAGAAGAGCAGAAAGGCCAGATAAAACAATGGAAGCAGGAGAAGAACGCCGCCGAGCTGATCGAGATGCGGTCCGAGCTTGCCGAGGTCGATACGAGAATCGAGAATAATCCCAAACACGCCCGGTTGGCCACCGAATTTCGCTGGGGCAAAGACCTGGGCGGCTCGGATGAGACCATCATCTCGCAAATGCACGATAAGCCCATCTTTGTCACGCACTATCCAAAGAAGGCCAAGGCGTTTTATATGAAGGCCGACAGGAGCAACGAAGACGTCGTGCTGAATTTCGATTTGCTCGCTCCGGCCGGCTTCGGCGAGATCATCGGCGGCTCCATCAGGGAGGACGACTACGACCGGCTGGTCGCGCGCATCAACGAACAGGGCCTGAATATCGAGAATTACAATTGGTATCTGGACCTGCGTAAGTACGGCTCCGTGCCGCACGGCGGATTCGGGCTCGGCATCGAACGCACCATCGCCTGGCTGACCGCCCAAAAGCACATCCGCCAGTGCATCCCATTCCCTCGAATGATGGATAAGGTTTATATATAAATCTCTGTGACCTCTGTGGCTAAAAACTCTGTGGCCAAATTAGGGTGAACGATGGATAAAGAACAATTGAAGAAGCTCGCCAAAGACCCAAGATTCATCCCGGGAATCTATAATTATTGCGACCGGTGGTGCGAACGATGTCCCTTTACGTCGCGGTGTATGAACTACGCGTTGAGCGAAGATGAGTTTGACAGCGCCGAATCAAAAGACATGAACAACAAGGCCTTCTGGGACAAGCTGCACGGCGTATTCCACACCACGCTTGAAATGGTCAAAGAATCCGCCGAAGAGATGGGCATCGACCTTAACGCCATTGACTACGAAGAATCTGCAAAACAAGAAGAGCTGGTTCACAAGATGGTTAAAGACCAGCCATACACCCAGGACGCCTTTGCCTACGCAGAGATGGCCAGTAGCTGGTTTGACTCAAACGAGGACCTGCTCCAGAGCAAGGCCGATGAGCTGCTGACGCAGGCCCAGGCCGAAATCCCCGCCGCACAGCCCGACGCCGATGCGCTAAAAATCCAGGATTATCTCGAAATCATCCGCTGGTACCAGCACCAGATATACGTCAAGCTCTGCCGGGCGGCCAGTGGCATGATTCGCGGAGAGCTTGAGGAGGCCGAATATTTCCCGCAGGACGCAAACGGCTCGACCAAAGTTGCCATCCTCGGTATCGAGCGTTCAATCGCCGCCTGGGGCGAACTGCTGCACGAATTCCCGGACCAGGAGAATCCCATTCTCGACGTGCTCGTTGCCCTCAAGAGATTATTGCGCCAGGTTGATGCGGCCTTCCCGGATGCGCGGGCATTTGTCAGGCCGGGATTCGATGCGCGGGAAACACTCGATGACAAGCGATGAAATCTGGACAATACAGAAGCTGCTCAACTGGGTCACGCAGTACCTGACCACCAAGGGCATCGAATCTCCGCGCCTCAGCGCCGAGCTTCTGCTTTCGCACGTGTCAGGACTCAAACGCATCGAGCTATACACGCAATTCAATAAGCCCGTCGCGGCCGAGCAATTAGCCATCCTTCGCGATTTGGTTAAACGGGCCGGCCAGGATGAGCCCGTCGCGTACCTGACGGGCAAAACCGAATTCTATTCGCTGGAGCTTGCCATCACCCGCGATTGCATGATCCCCCGGCCCGAGACGGAGCTGCTGGTCCAGAGAGCCATCGAATTCCTGCGGACGCGTTTTGGCGCCCAGGCTGTCTGCGATCTGTGCACCGGCAGCGGCTGTATCGCTGTGGCTATCGCCAGGAACTTCACCGAGGCCCGCGTATTCGCGACGGACATTTCGGACAAGGCCCTTGCCGTCGCTGAAGCTAACGTCGAGAAATACAAGTTGAAGGAGCGGATCACGCTGCTTTGCGGCGATTTGTTCGAGCCGCTTATCCGGCCGCTGGACGTGGACAAATTCGATTTGATCGTCTGCAACCCGCCGTACGTCAGCAGCGCCGAGTACGAAAATCTCGATAAGAACGTCAAGGATTACGAGCCTCGATTGGCGTTGCACGCCGGCGAGGACGGCCTGGATATTTACCGCAGGCTCGTCGAGAAGATAGATCCGTTCCTAAAACCAAATGCCGCCCTGATGCTGGAAATCGGCTATGCCCAGGGTCCTGCAGTCCAATCGCTGCTGGAACAAACCGGCGCCTTCGTAGAAATCAAAGTCGAAAAGGACTTCCACAACAACGACCGTATTGTCACCGCAAGGAAAAGCAATACTTAGCCTACCATCGGCGAATCGTGGTCTTTATCACCCTTCAATTCCTGGCGCAGCAGATGGACCTCCTCGGCGACCTTTCCCAGTTCAAATCGGATTAGTTTTTGCTCTTTTCCGGCGTTTCCGAAGTACCGCGCCACTCGCATCAGGCAGATGATGACCAGAGCAAAGATGAAAACATACAGAGCGAGCATGGCAATCGCCATCAAGACTCCCGGCGTGACAGTCTCTTCTGCTTGCGATAAAATGGCGTCGAACATTGCACTTTCCTTTCCTTGAGTTCTGGAACCCACTTCGTTCTGAAACGGCCAGGCGCCGCTGAACACTATTGCCCCGGCGCGGGACGACACACCACCAACTTCGCCGTCTCCTGCCGCACCTTCTCCAGCGTAATATCGAGGTCGGTCAGTATCTGGAATCCCAGGCCCGTACCAGCAAGCAGTATCCCGGCAAGCAGATGCTCTGCCCCTATGTACTCGTGCCCCCACTGGGCAGCTTGCTCGCCCGCACATTGAATCATCCTGTCGATATCTTCCGATGGCTTCCCTTCGCCCGCCTCTTTCCTGGCGGAAGGTTTGCCCAACCGCTCGTACCGATCAGCGAGTTTGGACGGCGTGACCCCAAGATTCCCAAGAATGGTCGCACCGAGACAGTCCCTCACAGACACGATCCCAAACAGTACGTGCTCACTGCTGAGAATCCCGGCCCCATCTTCACGAGCTTTCTTCTGTGCTTCCTCCAAGACGCTTTGTGCGCGGGGTGTCCAGGGCAGCTTACCGCCGCGGGGTATGTTGCCGATCACACCTTTCGCATAGCCGACCACGTTAAGTTTGCTCATTCTTTTTCCTCCCGGTCCGGGCTGGACCTTCTTCGATTCCAACCACGCGTCCACGTCGGCCCGGTCGAACTTGATATTTTTCGCACTTATCCGCATGTAAGGCGGGCAATCGCCGCTGGCGATATACTTGTAGATTGTCCGCTTTGAATCACCCAAGTAAGCCGCCAAATCTTCTATTGAAAGTAGCTGCATAGTACATTATCCTCATCTATATGCAGCAATATATCACTATATACACTGTAATGCAATATAAATTTTGGCTAATTTTTAATGTTTTTCATATTTTTTTTGCCAACCAGGAAACCAAAACAAATATGAAACGCCCTGTTGCCTTGATCGGATAAGGATTAAAGCTGAGACAGTATCTCGGATAATCCTGGCTTGAAAGATGAAAAGAACAACGTGGAAATTGGAAGCGTTTTACCAATACACCCCCCATATCCCATCATTACTCCCAGCAAACAGACACTCCTTATCCATGTTCACATACATAGGCAAGAAAAAAGCCAGATTCTAATGACTACAGAATCTGGCTTCGGAGGAGGGTGATGAAAAGCTGATAATGACTTCTTCGAAAATCCCTTTACTACCCTACAATCATCCCTGAACTATAATCGAATAGACGGCAGGAATTTCTTTAAGAAAAAACGTAAGATTTATGGGAAGCCTACAGTTTTTCAGAATCGAATCAAATCCAAATTTTTAGAAATCCAACTTTTTTTAGAATTCCCTTAAAAAATACGCACGCTGCACCCGAAATCCATATCAGTTTACGCTTGATAAGCGGACCCTGTTCTCATATCTTAACTGTTAGGCTGTTATATTTGGCCCGCGAGTTTTCAGAGAGACCGATTATGAGCACCCGGATCACTATTGCAGAGCTGCTTGAGGCGAAGCGCCAGAAGCATAAAATCGCCGCGGTTAGCTGTTACGATTACAACACAGCCAGGCTCATATCTCAGACCGGCGTACAGATGCTGTTAGTGGGCGATTCGGCGGCCCAGGTTGTGCTCGGATTCGATTCGACTCTGCCGGCAACGATGGATTTCATGGTCACTATTACCGCCGCGGTGCGCCGCGGTGCGCCAAACGTATTTCTCGTGGCCGACATGCCCTTCCTTTCTTATCAGGTCGGAAGGTCCGAAGCCTTGAAGAACGCGGGCCGATTCATGAGCGAAGCCGGCGCGCAGATGGTGAAAATCGAGGCGGCCAGCGCCTATCTCGACGTCATCAAAGCCGCCAGCGACGCCGGGATAGCCGTCATGGCCCATATCGGTATAAGGCCCCAGACCATCAGCAGGATCGGGCGGTTCAGGGCCGAGGCGACCACCGCGGAGGTTGCGGCTGAGCTGATCAGCCTGGCCGAACAGATGATTGAAGCCGGCGCCAGCTCGCTGCTGCTCGAAGGGACCGCCGCCGAGGTGGCTGAGATTATCACTGGCCGCTGCGAGGTCCCGGTCATCGGCTGCGGCTCCGGGCCAGGCTGCGACGGGCAGATATTGATTGCACCCGATATATTAGGGCTGACACAGGGACCGAGCCCAAAGTTCGCCAAGAGTTACGATAACCTGGCCGAACGCACCATTGACGCCTTCAAAGCTTACGCTCAGGAGATCCAGAGCAGCCGATTTCCTGATACCGACCACAGCTACCACATGAAACCCGGCGAGCTTGAGAGACTTCAGAGACTGCTCAAAGGCAGAAGCTAAGCAGCTTCGCCTCACGCCTGCCCCAAAAACATCGCATGGATTATTCTGCCTCTGTTAACAAGGAAACGACGGGGACGGGTGCATGTCACAAATGTAGGTGAAACCATCCCCAAAGCCTGCGGCTTTGAGGCTGCCACCCGTTTTTCGCCAATCCTGATTGGGTGGCAGCCTCATCCCGATTGCCGTTATCGGGATGGGGATGGCTCTTTCTGTTCTTTACCTACAAAGATGACATGCACCCGACGGGGACGTTTCTGCGGTTTTGCGGTTGACCTGCGGGGCGCATTCTGCTACAATAATCATCGGTGGTTTGGGCGAAAACGCCTTGTCCGAGCAATTCGTGTCGTTCAGAAAACGTTTGAAAAGCAAGGCGTTTTTCTGCGGCCCGCGAGACGGGAAGATGAGGTCGGAAAGAACGATGACGGCGAACAACTCGCGGATATGCGGAGTACTCCTTTCCGCATTCACAGTTTGCATTCTCAGCTTTCCAGCCCAGGCCAAATATAGCGGCGGCACGGGTGAGCCTAACGACCCGTACCAGATCGCTACGGCAGAGGACCTGATGTTGCTGGGCGATAGTCCCGAAGATTACGGCAAACACTTCATCCTGACTGCTGACATCGACCTGGACCCCAACCTCCCCGGCCGGAAGGTCTTCGACAAGGCCGTCATTGCACCGGCCACTCCGACAAACGCAAATCCCTACGTTGAGGGAACTCCTTTCACGGGTGTCTGTGACGGCAAGGGGCATGTGATCTCACACCTAACAATCAAGGGTCAGAGCTTTGTGGGGTTGTTTGGTTACATGCGAGCCAAGGTCATGGACCTTGGTGTGGTGGATGTCAACATCACCGGTTCAGGCGACTGCATCGGCGGGCTGGTGGGGCGGAAGGGGGACCGGGGTATCCTGATCCAGTGCTATAGTACCGGTATGGTCACTGGCCTTGGAGACCATGTCGGCGGGCTGGTCGGGTACAACGAAGGAGAGGTGACCCGATGCTACAGCACCAGTGCGGTCAGTGGTAGCGGATCGTTTATGGCAGGCGTCGGCGGGCTAGTGGGGACAAGCGATGGCGGTTCTCTGACCGAATGCTACAGCGCCGGTGCGGTCAGTGGTAATGACGCTGTTGGCGGTCTGGTGGGGTACTACCACTCGATACTCCCACGACGAGAACCCGTGCCCACCGACTGTTTCTGGGACACTCAGACCTCAGGCCAAGCCACGAGCGACGCCGGGACGGGCAAGACCACGGCCGAGATGCAGACGGCGTCCACTTTTCTGCAAGCTGGCTGGTACGTATGTGGTGTACCCTCGCCTTGGACAATTGACGAGAGAAACGATTATCCGCGATTGTGGTGGGAACATGCCCATGGTCAAGCGATTGAGGCAATGAACCCACTTGATGTCCTGGCCGGGACCGGAACAGAAAACGACCCTTACCTTATTTATACTGCTGAAGAATTCCAGATGGTCGGCTTGATGGTGTGTGACTGGGACAAGCACTTCACGCTCATGGCGGATATTGACCTTTCAGGTCTTGATGGTAAGGAAGGCAGGTCGGGATTCAACGTCATCGGTACTGGGCCCGTTCCTTTCGCCGGTGTCTTCGAAGGTGATGGTCACAGAGTCTCGCATCTGACAATTGCGGGTGTGCACTATCTGGGCCTGTTTGGCCGATTGGAATCCAGTGCCAAGGTTAAGAACTTGGGGGTAGTGGATGTCAACATAACCGGTTCAGGTTTCTATATGGGCGGCCTCGTGGGGGAGAACGACGGTACTGTGACCCAGTGCTACAGCACGGGTACGGTCAACGGCAGCGGCAATGTCGGCGGGCTAGTGGGGCGCAACCATAACACCGTGACTCAGTCCTACAGCGCCGCCGGCGTCAGCGGAACTGTCTGGGGTGTCGGCGGCCTCGTGGGGTTCAACTTTCGGGGCAATGTGACCCACTGCTACAGCACTGGTGCGGTCAGTGGCTACTATGTCGGCGGCCTGTTGGGATCAGGCGACGCCAATGACGTGATCGCTTCCTTCTGGGACATTGAAACCAGTGGCCAAGCCGCAAGTGCTGGCGGGACAGGCAAGGCCACGGCCGAGATGCAGACGGCCAGAACGTTCCTCAATGCCGGCTGGGACTTCGTGGGCGAGACGGTCAACGGCACGGAAGAAATTTGGTGGATTCTCGAAGGGAAGGACTATCCGAGGCTGTGGTGGGAAACCCAATAGATTTACGATTCAGCCACAAAGGCTCAAAGACACAAAGAAAGAATATCGAATATCGAATACCGAATGTCCAACAATGAAGTGAACGGCGCTGTCGCTGACGGCGCCAGCCCTTTACTTCGAAACTCGATATTCATTATTCATTACTCTCCTGCTCTTCGTGCCTTAGTGACTTGGTGGCCAGAAGAATCCGCGTTAATCTGCGTTTATCGGCGGTTTCAGCTTCGGCCGGATTCGGGAACCGGCAGGCCCAGTTCGGCTAAGACCTTTTTCATGTCTTCCCAGACCCGCCGGCGGTTTTCCTGCGAGTAGTTTCGCAGCAGATAGGCGGTGTGGTAGGTCGCCATGAGCTTTATGGGCGGCCGGCCGATGCCCGGATAGTACTCGTGGAAGCGGCCCCGCAATTGGCCTATCGACTCGGCGGTGTTCAGCAGCGTGCGTGCGGCGTGAGCACCCAAAGCAACAATCATCTCAGGCTGAATGATCTCGATCTGCCGCTGGAGATAAGGCAGGCAGCTTATGATCTCCTCGGCCCGCGGGTCGCGGTTCTCCGGCGGGCGACACTTCAATACGTTGCCGATAAAGACATCTTCCCGTTTGAGCCCGCAGGCTTCGATGATCTTGTCCAGGAGCTGGCCCGCCCTGCCGACAAACGGCCGGCCCTGCGCATCTTCGTCGGCGCCCGGCGCTTCTCCGACGAACATGATGCGGGCGTTGGGATTGCCTTCGCCCGGTACGGCGTGGGTCCGCGACGAGCCTAAGCCGCACTTGCAGCACTGGCGAACTTCCTCTGCGATCTTCTCAAGCTCGGCGGCCTTGTCCGCAACGGCTCTTCCCTCGACGGAGTTTACCCCTTCGACATGCTCAGGGCAGGCTCTGAGCGGAGTCGAAGGGCTCGGGACATGCTTGTCCTGCTGCTCGCCGGGCGAAGCCTGCGCACCATCGCCCCTCGGAGCAAAACCGGCGAAAAACTGCTCCATCTCCATGTGCTGACGAACGGCTTTGTGAATGTCCAACTCTTTTCCCATCGCCGTGAATTGTAACGGCAGCAGCGGCGACAAGCAATACTTTGTCGCATCTATCGAGGCATCCGGGTGCATGCCACGTTTGTAGATGCAACCATCCCCAAAGCCTGCGGCTTTGAGGCTGCCACCCGTTTTCCACCAATCCTGATTGGGTGGCAGCCTCATCCCGATTGTCGTTATCGGGATGGGGATGGCTCTTTCTGTTCTTTACCTACAAAGATGACATGTATCCGAGGCATCCTATAGGACACGTTGTGCGCGCAGAAAAAAAGCCGGGGTCATGGCCCCGGCCTATTCATAAAGAATAGCATCATTTCTACATTATTCTTGTATTGGTTTCTATTCTCTATGGATATTCCTCACAGGAGAAGTTTCTGCGTCTCCACAACCAGCCGATCAGCCCCACGGCGACGCCGCCTAACAGAATCGCCCCGGAAGGTAAAGCAGGCTGGAAAACAAGGCCGTCAAGCGCCGATATCTCGCCAAGATCGGTCAAATCGACGTATGGATATTCAGCATTTGAAGAGTAAAAGCCTGCAAATGTGTCCGGCGGCAGTCCCCTGCCGGGACTGAAGTAGCCAGCCGAAGAGAAGGCCGGTTCGCTCGACGTCCAGAGAGCATCTACTGCTACGGAAACAGCCTCACCGGCGGTCTCATCAGTGACAATCTCACCAGAAAACGGATATGGGCCGGCAAGGGTGAACCAGGCATCGGAGACACAGGATTGACTCTCAACAGCCTCAAGCTCAGACCATGAATCCGCAAAAGGCATGCTGACATTCGCCATGGATCGTTCCGCACTCGTTAGGAACAAACAGACGGCCGTGCAGGTTATTACTGCCCTTCTCATCAGACGGCACCACCCATTCCTCATCCCTTCTGCCCGGGGGAGCAATTCTTTGCCCTTTGACACGATAGGATCCCGCGCAACGGGCAATCAGGAGGGGCGCACCTGCACATAAAGCCGTGCTGCAAGTCCCTCCGTGCCACGACGCGTATCCGGTCTCGGGCACGGCCCTCCTCCGGTGAGGGACCACCCAGCTATCTTCAATCTATCCGCACGGCATTGCTTGTCAAGAGGAAAATCCAGAAACATAGCGTTTATGGCCTGTGCGCTCTGTTTTTTTAGGACTCTGTGTGCAGCCGAATGCACTGAAAAAAACCGCGATATCCCACTTTGGGAGTAATCCATTGGTATGAGAATTGTGCGTTTTGACGCCGCTGCGGAACATAGTTCAAGGCGAGAAAAAAAGGGATGGCTACGAATTGCCGGCTCCGATCCCCGCGAGCCTCGCGCGGATTTCTGCCGCCTCAGACAAAAAAGCAGACAACTTGTTGGGATGTCACGTCGCTGATGATCCGCAGTTTGTGAGCATCCGGCAGGCAGAGCTTGACCACGCTGGCGTATTTGCCGCTTTCGGGCAGTACCTCGGCCAGCGCATTGGGCATTTCATCGAGCCTGGCTTTGTTGAAGAATGTTCCGGGTTTGTCGGGGAAAAGGGCTACGTAGAAAATGTCTCCCTCGACCAGGTCCTGAAAGAAGTGCGTCCCGAAGGAAAGCTCCGGCATCAAGTTGCCGCCTTCGTACGCGATTTCCGCCAGCACGGTGACATTACTGATCTCGTGAAAGCCGACGGGAACCCCCAGGCTCGGCGTGGTCGTGCCCCACCGGCCCGGACCCAGAAAGATCGTCGGCTCGGCGTCCTTGCCGGCGACGCGCCTGTTGAGCTCGCCGATGAGCCTGGCGACGTCGTATTTCCCCGAAAGCGGCAGGTCGATATAGGCCTGCGGCTCGACATAGACGACCCTTGTGATATTCTGGGCAATGCTGCCGCCCATGAAATGGCCTTCACACTTGAACAGTATTTTCTCCGGGGCCAAAGCAACCGGCATCTCCATGCGCCCCTGCTGACCTCTGGTTTGCAGAGGCCGGCATTGCAGCACATTGACGAGCGGCTTCTTGTCACGCGTGAAGTTCACCGTAAACTCGACGTCAACCGGATGCTGATAGTGGCTTTCCAAAATGCCCAGTATGCTCCGCATGATCGGAACGAAGGATGTCTCGGTCAGAAGCTTTTCGAACGTCAGCAGCCAATACTCGACGCCGCCGGCGCCCTGCTGCCGAGCCTGCCGGGCCAACTGGTAGTCTCGAACCGCGACCAGGTCCAGCTCCACGTCGAGTTTCTCCGCCAAAAGCTGCTGGAAAGGAATTGTTCTCAACGTGTTTTCCCTGGTGTCCAGCAGGTCCACGTGATGCTGGGAGTACTTTCGGACGTCTTCCATCCCCGAAACCGGTCTGACCAGGGGCTGGTCGAGCGCGATGATTCTGGGGTAATCGTCCTCGACGCGATTGACAGCTCGGGTGCCGAGTCCGAAGACCAGTCTGAGCATACCCGCCTTCGGGTCGAGATCCGGCTTCCAGACAAACGTGTTGTGTGACATTCCCACGCCGGCCAGATCCGGGAAGAAATAGCTGTTTCGATAGGAGCCGGAAACCCGCTGCACTAACAGGGCCATCTGCTCATCCTGCTGGTCGAGTCCCCGCTGCAGCCGGTACGTCAGGGCGTTCTCGCTCATCGTGCTGGCATAGACTTTTCGCACGGCCTTCTCGAAGTCCGCGTACCGCTGCTCGGGGCTGCCCTGATTGACGCAGAAGATGCTCTCGTACTTGCCGGCAAAGGCGTTGCCGAAGGCATCCTCCAGCAAGCTGCTGGAGCGAACAATAATCGGGGACTGGCCGAAATACTCGATCATTTCCTGAAACTGCTCGCGTATCTGATCGGGGAACCTGCCTTTAAGAAGCTTTTCCCTCAGCTCGGCGGCGGCCTTGAAGTATCCCTCTTTGGTTTTCTGCTCGACCCGCAGCTTCCAGCAGTCGTTCTCCACGAGGTACGTGTAGAATACGTCCGAGCCTACATAAAACGAGTCATGCGGCTCAAAGTGCTCGCGCAGACCAAATTCCTCCTTCGAGAGAATCTTGTTGGCAAGGAGCATTCCGACCGCTTTGCCGCCGATATAGCCGGTACCGATCAATCGGCTCTTGACGGCCGCCAAATCCGTGAGCGTAAAATGCTCTTTGGCTAACGACAGTATTCTTTTATCCCGGCCGATCATGACCCTGCAGAGCCGATCCACGGTTTCCAGCACGGCCTGCTGCGAGGCGTCCGGCGCCTGCGACAATTCCATCGCATCCAGAAACAGCCTGTCCCAGTAGTCCAGCGCCCTTTCGGCGGGCTTGAGCCCCCGTTCGGAGATATAGGCCAGCAGCTTGGTGGCATCGACGCTGCTGGTAATGGGCACGAACTGCCCTTTCTGCTGAAGGTGTGGCAGGAACATCGTCGGTGAATAACGTTTCCAGACCTTCAGCGGATGCAGGCAGTGTCTGCCCTCGACGTTGTAGAGGTCCAGAAGGAGCTGCGTGGTCTCGCGGATGCGGGCAATCGTCTTGAAGGAGTGGCGGTCACGCAGCAGAGCAAAATAGGCAATCGTGTCAAGCTCGAACAGGTACGGACAGGTCACCATGAAGAAATTGCCGATCATGAGGTCCGTCGCCCAGGCATCGAGCAGGTATGAAAGACAGTCGAAAACGTAGTAGGCCTCTGGGCCTTCGCCGGCGATGATCGCATGAACCTGCGTCGTGAACGACTCAAAACCGCTGCTTGCATCCAAATCGCATATTCTGACGCCGGCGCCGGGACCCACCAGAGGCTCATGATCGGCAAACCGCATATACACAAGGCGGCGCCCCTGCTGCCTGGCCCGCTCGACGTAGGAGCCGACAAAAGCGGCAAAATCACTGATGCTGTCCACCTGCCAGACGACGTTGTCGCCCTTCTCAAGGCCGGTCAAGACGGCATCCAGACTGTCAATTCCCGTGCTTGCCCATCCGGACATAGCGGACCTCACTAACGTTCATCGCACCGCGAGGCTCCGGCGCGAGCCATGAAATGTTCGCTGCTATATGCTGCTATTGTAAAGGGCAAAACCCGTTAGACAAACAGGTTTTGCCCTTTTATACACTCGGTAGCGCGGAAAAAGCAAATCCGCGCGAATCCAGCCATTCAGCGTCAAGTCAATCAGGATTAGCCGGGAATCACACAAGACCCTGGTCCATCATGGCGTCGGCAACCTTTACGAACCCTGCGATGTTGGCGCCGGCGACGAGATTGCCCTTCTGGCCGTATTCTTCGGCGGCCTCGTAGCATTGCTTGTGGATGGCGATCATAATGTTATGGAGCCGCTCGTCCACTTCCTCTCTCGTCCACGACAACCGCATGGAGTTCTGAGACATTTCCAGCCCGGAGGTCGCTACACCGCCGGCGTTCGCGGCCTTGGCGGGCCCGTACATAATCTTCTTGGCGAGGTACTGGTCGATAGCCTCGGGCGTACTCGGCATGTTGGCGCCCTCGGCGACGAGCGTGCAGCCATTCTTCAGCAGTGTCTTGGCGTCTTCGGCGTCAACCTCGTTCTGCGTTGCACTGGGGAAAGCGCAATCGCACTTGATGCCCCAGGGACGCTTGCCCTCGATGTATTTGGCGCCGTACTTCTTGGCGTATTCTTTGATGCGCCCGCGCCGCACGTTCTTGAGCTCCAGCACGAAGGCGAGTTTCTCGGCGTCAATCCCATCCGGGTCGTGGATTGTCCCATTGGAATCCGAGAGCGTGACGGCCTTGGCGCCAAGCTGGTTGAGCTTCTCTACCGTGTACTGGGCGACGTTTCCGGAACCCGAGACGGTGCAGATTTTACCCTCGAAGCTCTCGTCGCGGGTCTTGAGCATTTCCTCGGCGAAATGGACGCAGCCGTAACCCGTCGCTTCCGGCCGAATCAGTGACCCACCCCAGTTCAGGGCTTTGCCGGTCAGAACGCCGGTGAACTCGTTGCGAAGGCGCTTATACTGACCGAACAGGAAGCCGATCTCGCGGCCGCCGACTCCGATGTCACCGGCGGGCACGTCCGTGTCCGGGCCGATGTGGCGGAACAGCTCGCTCATGAAACTCTGGCAGAAACGCATAACCTCATTATCGCTCTTGCCCTTGGGATCGAAGTCGGACCCGCCTTTACCCCCGCCCATCGGCAGCGTGGTAAGAGAATTCTTGAACACCTGCTCAAATCCGAGGAACTTCAGGATACCTGCATTGACGGACGGGTGGAATCTCAGCCCGCCTTTGTACGGGCCGAGGGCGCTATTGAACTCAAATCGGAACCCGCGGTTGACCTGGATGTTGCCCTTATCATCCTGCCAGGGAACCCGGAACATGAGCTGCCTTTCCGGCTCCACAATTCGATCAAGTATTTTCATATCAACATATTCCGGATGCTTTTCCAGCACCGGACTTAACGAGTCGAGAACTTCTTTCACGGCCTGGTGAAACTCCACCTCGCCGGGGTTGCGTTTGAGAACATCTTCATAAACTCTTTGGATAACGGTGTTTGCTGCCATTTGGGTAATCTCCTGCAAAAAGCAAAATTTATATTGCCGCTGTCGGCTATAATAAGTTACGCTAATACCAAAACTACTTTGCCGCCTTTTGGAAGGCAAACTACAAGACATTTAAAGATACGTAGGTATTCGCAGCAATACAACACTTAAATGGTAATAGGTATTATCAGGAGAGCTTATAATGCATCTCGAAATTCTAAGGGTATTCTGCGACTTAGCCGAATTGCGAAGCTTCTCAAGAACAGCGGAGAAACATCTTCTGAGTCAGTCCGCCATCTCACAGCAGCTTGGGCAACTGGAGCTTGCGTATAAGTGCCAGCTCGTCAACCGCAAGAAGCGGCCCATCGAGCTGACCAAAGAAGGAGATCTGCTCCACCAGGCCGCCAAAGATATTCTTGACAGATACGAACAGTTGAAGCACGAGCTGAACGCATTGAAAAGGTCCTCTACAAGCAGGATCAACGTCGCGGCCATTTTCAGTATCGGCATGCATACGCTGCCGGACTACGTTAAGAAGTTCATGGTCAGCTATCCGGATGTTCACGTCCATATCGAATATCTGAGTGCGGCTAAGATTTACGAATTGGTTCTGGTCGGCGACGTGGACGTCGGGCTGGTCGCCGTTCCCAAGAGAGACAAGAGACTCGACGTATATGATTTCGAGGATGAGACGCTGGTTCTGGCGTGCAGCCCCGCCCATCCCCTGGCCTACGAATCACAGATCGATATCCACAGGCTGCAATTCGAGCGATTTATCGCCTTCGAGAAGGATGTTCCCACCCGGGCATGGACAGACCATATCCTGGAGCGTTATAATATTGTTGTTCGGCCGGTTATGGAGTTCGATAACATTGAGACCGTAAAACGCGCGGTGGAATTGAATTCAGGGGTAAGTATTCTGCCCCTAAGCGCGCTGCTTCAGGAAGTCCACGGCGGAACCATAAAAGCTGTTAGTTTTTCGAATGAGAACTTTGTCAGGCCGACCGGAATCATTGTTCGGAAAGGCAGAATTCTGAGTCAGGCTGGACGATATTTTATTGAGTTGCTGCGCAAGAAATCCAAAGAGCGAATCACGGACGCCACGTAGTGTTGACATGAATGTTCGGCGTTCCGGCGAAAGCGCGAGCCCCAGTCTTTAGAGTCCGGGGTGTTTCGGCTCGCCGAGAACCCCCTCTAAGTCAGACAAGACGACGTACGAGCACTATGCCGATAAAAGCTGTGATCTTTGATCTCGACGGGACCATCACCCAGCCCTATTTCGACTTCGACGCCATTCGGGAAGAAATCGGGTTGTCCCGAGACTCGGGTCCCATTTTGGAATCGATGGAAAAAATGACGCCGCAGGAGCGCCAGCGGGCCGAAGACATACTGCACCGCCATGAGCAGGAGGCGGTAGCGGTATCCAAGCTCAATGCCGGCGCCAGACGGACCCTCTCAACGCTGCGTTCCGCAGGAATTCGCGTCGGGATTCTGACGCGAAACAGGCGAAGCAACGCCTTCGCGGTCGCGTCCAAGCACGACCTGCAATTCGACGCCGTGGTCGGCCGGGAGGATGGGCCCGTAAAGCCCGATGCCTTCGGCGTCCTGGAGCTGTGCCGGCAGTTCGGCGTCCAGCCCGGGGAGACGTTTTTGGTCGGCGATTACTTGTTTGATTTGCTCTGTGCAAGAGCCGCCGGCGCCGGCGCGGTGCTGCTGGCCAACCACAGCCGGGCCGCCGAGTTTGCCGAACACGCGGATTTCTGCATTCAGAGCATTGACGCCGTACTCGACATCATTGAGAACCAGAACGGCGCGGGGCGCATAGAACACAACGTGTAAGGAAAGGTAAACCGATGGGCAATAGAAGGATAATCGAAGCGGCCTTTATAGTGTCATGGGCGGCAGGCGTCTGCTGGGGCTCGGGCTGCACGCAAAGCTCAGCGGCTCCGCCGCAGGACGTCGCACCAACGGATCCGCTCGACGCCGTGCTGGAACGATTGAACAAAACGACCTCACAGATTAAATCCTACGAGGCCCAGATCGAGTACAAGTTCTCTCAGCCGCTGCTCGAATCGGAATCTTTGCACAAGGGCGTCCTCTATTACACAAGGTCCGGCGGCACAGCCGTTCTGCGCGTTAATTTCAATACACGCAAACAGGACAACGAAGAAGAGCAGAAGTACATCGAGCACTATATCGTGCTTGACGGCGCCAGGCTGAGCAGCCCGGGCCGTCAATTCAAGGGCATCTGGCTGGCGCAACTGGACTATCAAACCAAGGAGGCCAGGTACTACCAGTTGGCCGAGCCGAACGACCCGAATGCCCCGGCGGACCTCTTCGAGCTGGCCGGCAGAAACCTGCCCATGCTCGGATTCACTAAAACCCAGGACCTCAAGAGAGAATTCGAGGTCGAGCTGGTCAAACCCGAAAAGGATGCGCCGAAAGATCTTATTCAAGTCCATTTGAAAGTCAGGCCGAATTCGGTTTATAAAGATGACTTTGTTTCAATGGACTTCTGGATCGACCAGAAGCTGGGGCTGCCTGTAAAGGCGGTCGCCGTCAAGACCGAGCCCGAACCTCCGTATGGAGATATCCAGGAGATCAAGTTCCTCAAGCCAACTGTGAACAAAGATATGGATGGCAAAGTTTTCGAGTTTAAGATACCCAACGGTTTCGGCGAACCCGAGATCGTCCCCCTTCAGAAAGATAAAACACGAAAGTAGTATGGCTGTAAGTACCATAACCGACGAGGTTTTCCAGAAGATCATCGCAGATCGCGTCCGAACGCTCATGGGGATTGTAAAGCACGTCTCCCAATGCGAATCGAGCGCCAAAATGATGATCCGCCCGCTGATGGGCGCATTGCTCTCGCAATCGACGCAAATCGAGGAGTTTCTCGACGCCTACGGAGCGCGCAACAACTGTCAGTGGTGTGCGTTCAGGTCGCTGACGGCGGCCCTGAAGCTTTTTTCCGACGTGAGCTACGAGCTGCTTCACATTCGACATTCCCTGCCCGCCTACCGCCTGCTTCCGATCGAGCAGGATTTCGTCAAAGCCACCGATGAGACGCTGGCTTTTACGGCCGACGTGCTGCGGCGGGCCGCAGACCAAATGCTCCTCAAGGCCGAGCAGCTTGGCCTGAGCGTTCCGCCGGAAAGACCGCGTGAAAAAGCCTACAGGGAGGATTTGCCGGCCGGCCGGCTGCCTCGGCGCTGCATAACGCACCAGATTGAGACCGTCTCGGAAACAGTCACGCTGCTGACCACCGCCTTTCTGAACCTGGCGGCGGAAAGTAAAGACGTCCGAGCCGCCGGACGGGCCAGGCCGGCGGAGTACGCCTCCTACGTCCACAACACCGTCACGGAGAAACGCCTGCGAAATCTGGAGCTCCAATTCCATACGCTTCAGTCGCTGTACGACACGTACGTCTCGGGCACCGAAGCCGAAGAGCTCGACACGAATCTGCCCGTCCTGCGAGGACACATCAGCGTTGTGTTTCATCTGCTCAGGTCGGCGACGCATTTCGTTCACCACTACGAGCGGCACGTGAACAGGCCGGACTGCGACTCGCCGGAAAGGCAGCCCCTTTTGGTCGAGGGCAGGGCGCTTCTGGACGTATTGATGAGGTATTCCATTACTCATATCAGTCTTTATATCAGTTGCGCGGAAAATCTGTGCCGAGAAATGCTCAGGCGCTACGCCGAAGTCGGTCAGATTGAAGTTCCCGTCCCCCCGTACCGCGGCTTTCACGTCCGCCCGTCCACGCTGATTTCCAAGCTTGTTCTGCATTATGGAAGTGAGATTCAGATGGCGCTGGACGATGAGCTGTACGATGCCAGCTCGCCGCTGGAGCTTTTCCGTGCCAACGAGAAGATCAACGCCCAGAAACGCCGGTGGCTGGCCACTGAGATCGTCCAGCTCGGCCTTGTCGAGCAAGAGAGCGGCTGCGGCAACGACATCGATGCGGACATTCGACACATCGTGCTGACGCTGGCCGGACGCAGCAAACTTATTCTGTACGAACAACCTCTGGAGCTGCCGGAAGGGCTCGTCCGGCAGGAAGCAACTCGCCTGGAAAAGGTCGTGGACGCGATGGCCAGGCTCCTGGCGCTCGGAAAAATCGACGTGGAAGCCAACCTGACCGTAAGGTTCATCGGTGACAAACGAGTTTTAGCCGATATCAAACTGTTGGCTGAATCGGGCTATGGCGAGAACAACTTCGGCAGCAACGTCCCGCTGCCGGAGAAGCTCGAATATTTGCATCGCTGAAAAGGCCCGGTTGGGCACGGCATGGTACGGGCAAAACAGATACGGAAGGGATAATCAATGGCCAAGGGAATAGTCATCTATCATTCACGAAGCGGCAACACGAAAAAAATGGCGGAAATAGTCGCCGAAAGCATGAATGAGGCCGGACTGCCGACCGAATGTAAAGCCGTCAGCGACGTCAAGGCCGAGGATTTGCTCGATTATGACGCCATCGTAATAGGTTCTCCAACGTACTACGGGCACATGGCCGGTCCCATTAAGCAACTGTTCGACGATACGGTCAGCTTTCACGGGAAACTGGATGGCAAGGTCGGTGCGGCGTTCACCAGCTCGGCCAATATCGGCGGCGGCAATGAAACGACCATCATGGGCATCCTCGAAGCGATGCTTATCGCCGGCCTGGTCATCCAGGGCGACCCAAAGGGCGACCACTATGGGCCGGTCTCCATCGGCAAGCCGGACGAGCGGGTCCGCCGGCAGTGCAAGCGCCGCGGCCAAAGGATCGCCGAGCTGACCACCAAACTGGCGGACAGACAATCCTGATTTTTCTTAAAAAAATGGCATTTCTCTTTGACAAAGCAGGGTTGTGCCGGTAATTTCATGGTGATTTTGGTCTGTTCATTGGCATAGTGAAAAACCGCGAACTGGAGATAGTTCAATGCAAGAGTACGAAGATCTGAAAACAATGGTGGCTGAAACCGAAGCCGACATTAACAAAGCCGAAGGTGGCAATAAGGCGGCAGGCACACGTGTTCGCAAGCAGATGCAGAAGATCAAACAGGCTGCTCAGCTTGTTCGAAACCGTGTTCTTGAGATCAGATCCACCGATTGAAGCACGCAAGTATTTGCGAATGCTTGCTGAGTCGTGCGCGGCATGAAGCATACCCCGTGCGGGGGTAAGGTGTGTGCCGCAGTATTGTGTACCAGCGGGGGATCAGAGAGTACACAACGCGCGAGTGCGGAGTTTTTTCCGGAGTTGAGCAATGCCGCCGCCACTGTTGTTTGACCTGTCGAAAATCGACCTTGAAGCATCCCCTGTCTTCGACAAGGAGGCCGTCTGTAGGGCGAATCCCCAGCGATTTGAGATGCAGCAGCTTGACGGCATTCTCTGGTACGACAAGGAAAAATCTCAGATTTTGGGCTATAAAGACATAACGGAGAAGGAATTTTGGATTCGCGGCCATATCCCCGGCCGGCCGCTAATGCCCGGCGTGATTATGGTTGAGGCCGCTGCCCAGCTTTCGAGCTTCTTCCTGAAGCAAATTTTCAACGAGCCGGGCTTTATCGGCTTTGCCGGCATCGAGGAAGCGAAGTTCCGATCCACTATCGAGCCGGGCCAGAGATTGTATCTGCTCGGCCATATCATAAAGTACAAACGCAGACAGAATACCACACATGTAACAACCGCCGTGCAAGGGGTGGTGGGCCAGACCATGGCCTTCGAGGTCATCGTCTCCGGCATGGGAATCTAAGCCCCGGCCATGCCGGCTCTTGAAGAATCCAGATTCATCTTGACTTGCGGGTTGCCGGGCCTATAATGATAGTGTTGTCGTTTCTCATACGAGAAAGGATAGCTTATGATCCAGCACAAAAGAGGCTTTACCCGCCACACGTATGGCGGGTTTACGTTGATCGAGCTGCTGGTGGTTATCGCCATCATCGCGCTGCTGATGGGGATATTGATGCCGGCCTTGCAAAGGGTCAAGAAACAGGCACAAAGCACAACGTGTCTGAGTAATCTTCGACAGATCGGCGTAGCGGCCTCGCTCTACGCCCAGGACAATGAGTGGTATATCCCTCGCGGCTCCACGGGCGCCAACCCCATTTGGTTCATGCAGTTTCTGCCTTACGTGGGTCAGAGGTACAACAAAGGCGATTATAAAAGCGTCAAGATTTACCGCTGCAAAAGCTTCCCAAGGACTGGTTTTGGCTTGAACGGCATTCCCAATTCCAGACAAACGGTCTGTTATGTCCTCAACGACTGGACTTTTTCGAGCAGGACCGACAAGACCGGTTCCGGAGTTGGAAGACCGACCAAACTTTCGGTATTCAGGAGACCGGCACAGACAGTCTATATGGCGGACAACGAGGATGGCGATTGGCGCCCCATCATTGAAAGCGCAACCAGCCGGGAACTCATACGCTGTGATATTTTTATTCGCACGCATCTGCCGGACTCGGAAAGCCACGATATCAACGACGGACGACGGGTCGCTCGTGAGCGCCACGCGAAAGGCTGCAACGCGTTGTTTCTCGACTGGCACTCCGAATACGTCAGAGCCGAAGACATGACCATGGACCTGTGGCGCGATAGATAACTGCCGCCGGTACAATCCGTTCCGACACAGCAGGAGAGAAAAGGGGACATTCTACTTTATTTTAGTTGATGTAGATGCGGATTTCACGTATCCTGTGGCCCATGCCAAGAACAGCCAGAGCAAGTGTGGGCAATATATGCTATCATGTCATCAATCGTGGCAACGCAGGAGCCACTGTTTTTCACAAGCAGGCTGATTATGTTCGCTTTACCGAAACGATGCACCAAGCGTGCGAGCGATTACCGCTGCGTGTGGTCTGCTGGTGTCTGATGCCCAATCATTTTCATCTGGTTTTATGGCCACACGAAGACGGCGACTTGAGCCGGTGGATGCAATGGCTGATGACCTGTCACGTCCGCCGTTATCACCGTCATTACAACAGTAGCGGCCACGTCTGGCAGGGACGTTTCAAGGCATTCCCCATTCAACAGGACGGCCATTACCTGACCGTTCTGCGATACGTCGAAAGCAATCCGCTACGGGCAGCTCTGGTAGCACGAGCCGAACAGTGGGAATGGTCGAGTTTACACGTCTTAATGAATCGAGGGAACCATCCTCTCCTATCGGATAGCCCCGTCGAACGGCCCGACAATTGGCTGAACATCGTAAACCAGCGGCAGCCGCAAACCGAACTGGAGGTGGTTCACAAGTGTGTCAACCGCGGCTCGCCTTTTGGCGATAACCTCTGGGTCAGAAGAACCGCCGCAAGACTCGGACTTCAGAGCGCCATCAACCCAAGGGGCAGACCACCCCTCAAGGCAAAAAAGTAGAATGTCCCCTTTTTCCCCCCCGAATTCCAATCCACGATTCGCAGTTCTCCAAAAACAGGTTTTCGGCCCGCCGTCCCGTCAACAGTCGTTCGGCCACATTGTGCGCTGGGGGACGGACTTCAACAAGCGAATCGAGCAACTCTTCTGTTGCTGTCTCGTCTCTCCCGAAAATGCGGTTCACACACTCCAGCAACGCATCGTCACTGACCTCCGAGAGGTCTCCCATGACACGCTGTCGGTTCGGGCGAAGCGGTCGATGCCACCACCCTTTTCGCAAATTGTCGTGGAAAGGATCGAATTCGTCACGGAGGTTCTTCAGACTTGCTGGTGGTACTCTCAATGCTTTCGCGGCACGATCGAACGCAGCCTTCCATGTTCGCACTCCCTGCGATCGCAGGTAGCGGTCATCAAGGCGGCTCATTGCGTATCCCACAATGATCGCGACAGTCTCGAGGCGTTTCCGGTTCGATTCAGACATAGCACCGTAGTCTCCAAACGCTTCATGGCGTTGATCGGCGACCAGTCATCAGCGGAAAAGACGCATGTCGCTTGTGTCCACTGATCCCTTCCATCCGAAGGTCAACCATGCTCCTGTAACAGTCAATCCGGCGAAACGCCGTGGCATAGATGAACGACTTCGCAGCGATCATCTGGCGAGCCTGTTGTTCATGTTTCGCGCTCATCTGGTTCATGAAGTAGTCGGCGCGCTCCTTGCTCCACCAGTGAGGATCTTTGTCCGGCAGGTCTTCGATGATATCCTGCAACCGCGTGCGGGGTGGCGGCAACGGAGGCAGGTCGCGGATATTCCATCGAATGTTCGGATGGTCGTTGATGAAGTCAACGAGTGCTTCCGGCCGGACATCGCTCATAAGCGAGCATGATTGAGTTTGCGGGTGTTCATCTCGCTCTGCAAGGACGAACAAACGTGGGCGGCTCTGCGGCACCCAATGGATCGCGTTGACGATGATTGTGTCCACAGTGTAGCCAAGCTCATTGAGGGCCAGGAGTGCTTGCTCCAAGTCGCGGCCATTATTGCTCATAAGAAATCCGACGACGTTCTCAAGCATTATGAATGGAGGCCGGCGCTCGCCCATATCGCGCAGGATCCGGACAAGGCCCCAGAAGGACGATGACTCCTTCCCGTGCAGACCCTCCCACCGCCCTGCGATAGAGAGATCGTTGCAGGGGAATGAGGCAGTGAACAGAGTGCAAGTCGGCACCTCATCAGCCCTCAGCACGTGGATGTCGGCGACCACAAGATGGTCGTCGTTTGGCCAGTTGTGGCGATACATTTCGGCTTTCTTAGGGTCAATATCATTGGCAAAGATGACACGCCAACCCTGACGTTCAAGAGCCAATCGCACCAAGCCGATGCCAGCAAAGAACTCCGCACATTCCAGTGAAACGGCCTGCTCAGACGGCTGGACCGAGAGTCGATAGCTTCGGTCCGAGAGTCGTTCCAACGCGAGGAAGCTGCCTGCCTTGACCGCATGGTGCTCGAAGAACTCTCGTACCCATTTTCTGCCACGGAAGAAACCACGTGGCCTGCCAGTCTTTGCGTCGCGCCCGATGTCAGTCCTGACCGTCTGGCGCAGTCCATCAAGATGGATCTCGATGGTTGGGCTGCTAGTTGACCGCTTTGGGGAGCCGATGCAATCGCGTGGAAAGAAGTCGTAGTGCCCCGTCACATAGAGGTGGTTGTACAGGAGGTTAGCGTTCGTTACCCGCAACACACGCTTTTTGTCAGTCTTTTGATCATTCAATATAGGCATTCCGTTGCTTCCCAGCCACAAAAGCTTGACCATTGGCACAGATGAAGCGCCGCCAGCCACATACAGCATCTTGATTCTACACCTGAACACAGGTTCAAGTCAACGACGGATTTGTACCTTTCGGCCTGTGACCGCGAGGGTCGAGGCAGGCATCGTAAGTGTCGCGGCTGATGTTTATCCAGTCAGTCTTGTTGATACCGCTGGTGTTGTCATAGGTCGGGCTGGTTGGGAAAGCACAGGCGATCTTAATCCAGAGGTTCTGACCGTCGAAAAAGGCGATCGCGCGTTTGACGGTGGCTTCCCCCCCCGGTGCCGCCTATAAAAGCAAAACCCCGCCAGAGGCCTTTCGGCGTATCCGACGGGGAGCAGATTAAATCCAACGTTACCACTACAATAAAGAAATGTAAAGAGGAATCCCTTTGCAGAAAAAGGTCAATAAATTCCGGGATTTTACTTGAACAGGTATCGCAAAGTTGCGATACTATATATAGGAGCTAAGGATGACCAAGAAGAAGAAAACGACAACGAACGCGGTGAAGATTCTGCACAAGAGATACATTCGGGAAGATAAGAAGCGGCTGGCGTCGCTGCAAACTGAGCGAGGGAATTTGAACATCGCCGAGCAGATTTATACGCTTCGCAAACAAGCCGGCTTGAGTCAGAAACAGTTGGCTGAGCTTGTCGGAACCCAACCGTCTGTTATCAGCCGCTTGGAGGATGCTGACTACAGCGGACATAGCATGGCCATGTTGACAAGAATAGGTGCGGCTCTTAAACAAAGGGTGCAGGTCCGATTCGTTCCCGAAAAGGCAGACTACGCCTATGCGTAACCAACGCCAGAAAACGAGGGCTGAAGAATGAGAGTTTACAGAGCAACGTACAAAGACCGGGACGGCAAGCAGCGGAAATCGACAATCCGTTCCGTCCGAAGTTGATAAATCCGGCGCCAGACGGACCGGATTTTCCAACAAACGAAGTGCCGGACAAGTCGAAAATCGCAAACCTGTCCTGATCGCAGTCGAATGGATCGTAAATTGAATAGCCCCAAGGGGACCCGCCTTCGCTGGAGCTTCGGCGGGCAAGTTTGAATCTTGACTGTCGTCAGACAAGTCCGCCTACGGCGGACAAGCACCCTGGGCACAAGCTTTACCCGCCGGAGGCGGGCCCTGTTGCCGGATATAAACTACTCAGAAATTCCCTGCCTTGTCTGCTCTTCAAGAATTTCTCCCTTTTTCTTATAATTCTCGTTGATTTGGTCGAAAAATAATCGTATTGTATGTGTATAAACATTGTCAATACACTGATATGCGAGCTTAGGTGGTGATAAGGAGCTGCGAAAATGGCAAATGGGGCTTATATACAGGCACGGATTGACGCAAAAACAAAAAAGAAGGCAAAGGGCATCTTGGATAAACTGGGCATTTCGATGTCCGAGGCGATAGTGGTTTACATGAGGCAAATTGTCTTACGGCAAGGCATCCCCTTTGAGTTGAAACTTCCTAATCGCGCCACATTGCAGGCAATAGAACAGTTGGAGTCCGGTAAGGGGGTTACTTTCGATAGCGTAGATAAGCTGCTCAAGGACTTAGACAATTGAAAGTAACGCGATCAAGTCAATTCAAGAAAGATTACAAGCTGGCAAAAAAGCAGCACAAGAACATAACACTGCTGATCGATGTCATAAACAGGCTTAGCGAGAAGGAGAAGCTGCCGGATAATCTGCAAGATCACAAGCTTTCCGGGAAGATGAAAGACTATCGAGAACTGCATTTAACTGCCGATTGGCTTCTCCTATATGAAGTTGATTATGATGAGAATGAGTTGAGGCTTGCGAGGCTCGGTTCTCATGCCCAACTGTTCAAGAAATAAATTTTCACTCCCTGAAGACAGAATTACAAGCAACGAGATACGAGCCCTCAAATACGCATGAGTGTTCAGCGGCGTGCCGGTCTTTTCTTGCGTTCGGCGAAACGCTTCGTCAGACGCACCGTCGAGCGTGACAAGTCGAGAAGCGATCTGAGCGCCTCATTCACGGTAGTCGAATCGCCAAAAGCTTTAGCCACATCCGGCTCAAGGACGACAACGTTGGCCCCTCCCCGCAGCAGTCGCTTATAGTACTTGCCGCGGACAGCCTTGGAATAGTCAAAGCCGTACTCAGGACGCAAATCATCACGATTATTGCCAGGTTTCGTTCTCATGTTTCTTCCTTTCCTGCACAGTTGCGCGCCGCGCGCTGATGATGCGTAAAGCCTCTCCTCGTTCCGTATGCGATACAACAAGCAGACGACCCTGGGCAGAGAAGCCGACAGTGATCAGCCTCTGTTCTCCAATTGAGTGATCTGCATCATCGAACGTGGCTGATAGCGGATCGTAAAACACGGTTACCGCTTCCTCAAAGGAAACGCCATGCTTCCTGCGGTTCAATGTGGCCTTTTCCGGATCCCACTCGAAATCCATCACTCAAGTCACCTCGAACTTCCAATATCCGATTGCCCTTCGCTTACCGCGAAATAGCCCCAAGGGGATTCGAACCCCTGTTGCCGGGTTGAAAACCCGGTGTCCTGGACCAGCCTAGACGATGGGGCCCAGCTTGAATTACTCCATGCTGATTGCTTCCTCCGGACAGGTGTCCACACACACGCCGCAGTCGATGCAGGTATCGCTATCGACCTTGGCCTTGTCCGCAGCCATACTTATTGCTTCACTTGGACACTCCGACACACAGGTTTCACAACCGGTGCATTTTGCCTTATCCACTTTCGCAGGCATCTACACAACCCTTTCAAAAAAAGAAGCCATCAATCCTTATCTGCAAAGCTCCGACTACCAATAAAGTACGGAATACTACAAGATTATAACGAGATTACAATCCATTTTTCGCATAAATTTCCAAGTTGTGCAAGATTTTCCCGGGTCGTCGAGCCGGCCGCAACGCGCCGCCGTTACCCCGCCGGGGCGGCGCTCAAGGCCAGGGCCATATCGCGAACGTGCTGGCTGGGGTCGTTTTTCATAATCCATTGCAGGACCTTGTCAAATCCGTCCTGCTGGGCCTTAGCCAGCAGGTATAGCGCCATCATGCGAACCGGCCATTGGGTGCGATTCAGATTCTCTGCCGCGGCGCTGAGCAGGGGTTGGTCGAGCGGCAAAGAAAGCATGTCGGCCATTGTGTGCACCTTGACGGCCCACTCGCTCTGGGCAGGGTTGAGCAGCAATCCGGACTCGTGCAAAAGCGACGATCTCAACAGGGGCACCATCCGATCGTCGTACATGAGTCTGTAAAGCGGCTTGCGATTCGAAAAGGCATGCTGCTCGGCCATAAGCCCAGTGAAAAGCTGTGCGACCTTGATTTTCTGACCGACGTCCGCCTGCGAGATCGAATTGAACTGCTGCTTGATGTATTGCGTGGTCAGCCCGATGCCGGGCCGTTTTATACGAGCGATGGCAGGCCTTACGCGAGTAAGCCGGTTGGCGACCCCGCCCTCTTTTGTCATGACCGGGTCGAGATAGAGCGTAAATTCTATGTCCAGAGAAGCCTGGGGGTACGTCAAAAGCGTCTTTTTAAGCTCGCCGGTCATCAGCCGCAGAGGAATCAGCACGTTGCGGCCCGGCTCAATTAGCAGCGCCGTGCGAACCCGGGTGAATACCAGGTTCGGCACGCTCACACTGAGAGCCCCGCTGACGGCGGCGTCAATTCTTATATTGCCCTTGAACAAACCATCGTCGCTGATGACCAGAGGCTCGGCGGAGCTGTTTGCTATCTCGACCATGCCGCCGAATTCCGAGCCGTAGGGGAAAGTATCGCCCCGAAGGTCAAGCCGGCCGGAAAGCGACTGCTCGGGCGCGGTAAACACAGGAGCGAGCGTCTGGCCGAAAACACGCTGCAACGACGCCAAAACGGCATTAGGATCGACCGGCGGAACATATTTTCTGCCCTGCTGGTTCAGGATTTCCTTAGCGCGTTCGCTCTCGAAGGAACCCGGGTCTCGCGCAATCGCGGCGTTGAGAGTCTCGACGGCCAAATCGGTCTGGCCCTGCATTAGTTGAATCTGGGCCAGCGTCATCTCGGCTATCTGATTATTCTGGTAATTGCCGGCGAGAGGCTTTGCTAATTCAATCTCCTTATTGCTCAGAAGCGCATAAGACAGAATCGAGGCCGTCACCGGCGAGTTGGGATCGGCTTTGTAGGCTTTGTTGGCCCAATCCAGCGCCCGGCTCGGAATGGGCAGGACAAAACAGTAGAACCATGCAAGCTGCTCGATAGAGACTCTCTGCACAGGCTTGCCGCCCGGACTATCGGGATTGGCGGAGCTTCGCCTCATGCTCTCGAGCACCAGCAGCTCCTGGGCCTTTTGTTCGGCAGCCTGAAAAATCCTGGTGGCCAGCTCGATATCGCCGATCTTGATCGCCGCTTTGCCGGCAATGGCCTCCATCCGCAGGTCGAATCCACCTTCCTGCCGGACACGCTGGGCAATGTCCAGGCAGGCTTGACTTTGCCGCGTGTTGTAAGTGCTGATCGCCCAGGGAAGATAAATGCGAGGCGGAAGGGCCTGCGACGGGTAAAGATAACCAAACAAGTCAACACAGTACCGGTAAGCCGCCGCGGCGGTTTCATAAAGCTGGAGCTGTTCGGCATATTCGGCAAAGGCAATGGCCGCATCCATGTCCGAGGGATTCTCGCGCACCGCCAGCCTCAGGCGTTCAAAATATATGGCCGGACTAATCTCCTTCGGCGAGAGCTCCAGCAGCCTGACATAGGCCGCCTTGTTGTAGCGGTTGTTCTTGTAAGCCTGAAGAAGGTAGAAGCGTGCCGCTTCGACGTCCGCCTTTTCGGCTTTCAACAGGCCCAGCCTGCCCGTCAGCTCCGAGCCAAGAATGGTGTTCTTACTGCCCACGGTACCGACCATCTGTTCGAGAAGTTTCTCCCGCTCCTCGCGGGAGTTCATCCGCCCAAGCAGATAATCAACCGCTCTATTTGCGATCTCCAGGTCCGCGAATTCATCGACGTAGTCAACGAGCAGATCATAGACGAGGCCGGCATAATCACGCTCTGTGCTCCGGCAGGCAACCTCGATGAGCAACGCCCGGATGTCTTTGGCCTGGCTGTCCAGTTTCATCGCAGCGGTCAGAAACGCGACGGCCTGATCCAGCTCGGCGCCCCGGGTTTCTTTGGAATGGGCCAGCTCGTAGGCGATTTCATAGAACGTCCGGCTGACGGACGGCGAGATCAACGCATCGCCCTGGGTTGAGGGCGCCGCCGAGCGCGTTAACGCGGACCGGCCGAAATCCGCAGAGGGCTCCCCCGCCGCCGGCAATCCTTGAGCATGGACCGATAAAGAACAGCATAGAAGTGCTAAAACGACCACAAAAAGCGTTCCCTTGCGCATCGGCTTACTCCGTGAAAGCGCAAAAAAACGTATTTTGTATTTGCACGTCTTAGGCACTTGTCCTTCTTACCTCACACCCAATGAAAAAACAGCCCGTCTGTGTACCTAAATCTATATCGGCCAAATACCTATACGTCAACAAGTACCATTCAGGCAAAGAAACGTTTGCGGGTGCATGCCATGATTGTAGGTGCAACCATCCCCAAAGCCTGCGGTTTCGAGGCTGCCACCCGTTTTCCACCAATCCTGATTGGGTGGCAGCCTCATCCCGATTGTCGTTATCGGGATGGGGATGGCTCTTTCTGTTCTTTACCTACAAAGATGACATGCACCCCACGTCTGGGACCATTTGATACGGTTCTAATGGGCCTTGCCGCTTGTGAGCAGCGAAAGCATCTCGATACGCAGCAGCTTGGCCGCCAGCATGTACACCCCCGCCGCCGTTGGGACAACCACCGCGAGCCTCAGCAATTCGTAGAATCTTCCGGCCGGCAGACCGCTCATCAGAATTAAAATCACTATCCCGACCGCGCACATGACAGCCGTGGCGATAAGTGTTTTAATCAAAGCCAGACGCAATCCGCCCAATATGGAACGGCCTAACCGTTTGCGCAGCACGGTCAGAAGAATCGCAACCTGTAAATACGAGCACAGCGCCGTGGCCGCCGCCAGGCCTCCTGTCCCCATGAACCAGATGAGAGTCAGGTTCAAAGTGAGGTTTGCCAGAACGGCGGCGCCTGCACTCAAGGCGGGAGTCTTCGAATCCTGCAACGAATAAAGGGCCCGCGTCATGATCTGCTGGAGAAAATAGCCGCTCAGTCCCGCGGCGTAAAATGACAGAGTCCAGGCAACAACCGATGTGTCTGCACTCGTGAAGCTGCCGTGCTCGAACAACGCACAAATCAGCGGTCTGGCGACCAGAAAGATTCCCGCGGTCGCCGGGATCGCAACGAATAGAGCACAGCCGGTTCCGCGAGAGATTGTCTTGATTAGAGCGTTAAAATCCTTTTTGGCGGCGTCCGTGCTCATCACCGGATAAATCGCCGTCGCCAGCGAAATGCCCAACACCCCAAGCGGGAGCTGGTAGAGGCGCTGGGCATAGTACAAATAGGACGGCGCACCATAGCTCAGCGGGTAGCCCTCCTTGGTCATGAAACAAAGTGCTATAACATGATCCAGCAGCGTGTTCAATTGCGTCGCCGCCATCCCGATGATCATGGGACCCATCAGAAAGATGATTTTCCTGAACGCCTCGGAGTGGACCTGCCACGCCGGCCGTATCGAGAACCCGCTGGCGTGCAGGGAAGGGATTTGGATCGCAACCTGAACGACTCCCGATACGAGAACCGCCGCCGCGACCCAGAAGACCTGGCGCTCGGGTTCGAGCTTAAGCACGCGGGCCGCAAACAGAATGGCGCCGATAATGAACACGTTCAACACGATCGGCCCGGCGGCGGGCGTCGCAAAATGCTTATGGACGTTCTGGACACCAGCCAGGATAGCCGAGGTACAGATGAGGACCCCATAGGGCAGCATGATCGCGCACAGAAGCAATCCCAGCCGAGGCCCGGTCCGGCCCTCGAAGAAACCATAACCGCCCCAGATGAGCACTTCACCGACGACAGCGGCCGCCGTAAGCAGCACGAACACGACGGTTACCACCGTGTTGGCTAATTGCCGGGCCCGCTGCGGATTGTTGTGAAGCTCTTCGCTGTACACCGGTATAAGGGAGGCGGACGCCGCCCCTTCCCCGAAAAGCCTTCGCGCAAGATTCGGCACCGTAAAACCCACCGTCCAGGCGGTCATCAGCCAGTCTGCGCCAAGAAAATGCGCGAAGGCCATGTCCCGCAACATGCCGAAGACTCGGCTGATCATCGTAAGCGAGGCGATCTGTCTGAAACCTTTTATCATGTCCCTACCCTGGTGCGTAACTTTCAGAAGAAATTCGGCGGGTCAAAGATTTCGCTTGGGAGCGACGGTAAACGGCCTGCACCGCCCGATGTTGTTCAGCATGCCCACGGACATCATGCTGGCCACCAGGCTGGAGCCGCCGTAGCTGACCAGCGGCAACGTCAGGCCCGTGATCGGCATCAGCCCCATAGTCATGCTCATGTTGACAGTGACCTCAACGACAAAGACGGCGACAATTCCAATCGCCAGCAATTTGCCGAACGGGTCGGTATTGTTCGCCGCTATTTCCAGCCCGCAGCCGACAATAATCACGTAAAGCCCGAGCATCGCCAGACAACCCATGAAACCCCATTGCTGGGCAATGACGGCAAAGATGAAATCGTTGTGCCGCTCCTGCAGAAAATCGTACTTGACAAAAGGACCCCGCCGAAAGCCGTATCCCGTGGCCCCGCCGGAGGCCACCGCGTACTTCGAGCGAATCAGATGCCAGCCCCAGTCGCTCTTCCATTTGCTCTCGCTGAATTGCGTGCCCACCAGAACATCGGCCAGCCACGGATGCTCCTCGGCCTGCTGGCGGACCCAGACGCTCTGCAGGACCAGACTGCTGATTCGCATTCGCTGGTACGGCCTCATCTTGAACCAGAGCATCGGGCTGACCAGGACCGCCATCAGAACAATGAGCAGCAGATGCTTGACCTTGGCCCCCGCCACGAACAGCATGGTGCACAAGATCGGCATCATCAGCATCACCGTTCCCAGGTTCGGCTCCGGCAGGATAAGGACCATCGGCAACAGCGCCAGTCCAAAAGGCCCGACGAGGGCCTTGAAGTTCCGGTAGTTGCTGCGATACCTCAGATACCACGCCAGGGCCATGACGTACGCTAACTTGCAGAACTCCGAAGGCTGAACCGCCGGCAGCGAATACCCGCCGATCGTCAGCCATAGCCAGCGATGCGTCCCGGCCCGGGGCCTTGCGAAAGGCAGCTCAACTATATATTTGCTCACCAGCAGCAACGCTAACAGCACGAGCACAACCGCGAAGATCCAGTAGCTCGACTGCCCGAAGCGCCTGTAGTTGATGGAATTGACGACAATGAATCCCGCGAGCCCGACCACAAAGAACATGAGCTGCTTCTTCCAGTAGCCGCTCAGGTCCTCCTTCTGGGGGGCGGAGCTGGACTCTGCCGGGTGGCCGACCGCGTAAATGGTGGCTATCCCGACGCCGATCAGAATCAAAGCCGCTGCCAGCAGGCAAATTCTGACAGCGACCAATCGTCCTTTGAGAAAACTGAACATAACAGTACTATTATCACGTATATCCGGCGATCTTTCCATGACTTAAATCGGCTACTCGCACACCAAATCTTGGGCCTTTCTGCTTTTTCCACCTTCCCGTCGACCGCGAAGGCCATGATGCAAGGACAACAAGAATCTCAAAACCGCGATTGACATTCTGCCGCGCTTCACTGTATCCTATTCCTTGTGGCCTTTCGACAAAAGCGTAAACAGAGTGCAAAATCGCATGCGGAAAGAGATAGCCTCTGCTTGCCATTTTAGGGACACGGTATAATCCTTGTTAGGTGCGTCATGAAAAAGAAACGCGTAATGTGGATTGAAGACAAGACCGAGGGCCTTGTCGGTCCTGCAAGGATTGGCTGGGTGGAAATCAAAAATCGAGGGAAGAAACTCATCTACGGGAACCAAACATTCTTGTCTCTGCGGGGAGGGAGTTTCAAGGCAAACTTCTACGATACGGCCACGGGGGATAATTACTGGATTTCAGGATGCCACCGTGACGGCAAGGATGCGCTATACAACACGGACGTCGAAGTCGATGAGGATGCGCTCGAAGAATACTGGATCAACATACGAGGTTGTCCCGAGAAAGTAGCTATCAAAAAGTTTCGCTCGCAAGGCAAGTACTAATACACCTGACCACGCTGTGTATCAATCTGCTATCCTAATGCGATTCATAGTAGGAGGTAAGCGGGTAGGGTGGGGCTCGCCCCACCGAAAGTATGTCATTGCGAGGAGGCCGAAGGCCGACGCGGCAATCTTCATCGCTAATCCTCTAAACGTGCTATGAACCAATACTGGGTTTATATGATGACGAACCGTAATAAGACCGTCATCTATACAGGGGTTACGAACGACCTGAGAAAGAGAGTTCAGGAGCATAGAGCCAAAGAAGGTTCTTCGTTTGCCAAGAGATACAATGTCACGATGTTGGTATATTACGAGTCGTTCAGCCGGATTTACGATGCGATTGCCGCAGAGAAGAAGATCAAAGCCGGCTCGAGAGCCAAAAAGATCGCGCTGATAGAGAGTGTTAATCCGGATTGGAAAGACTTATTTGAGTTGAAGATTGCTTCACTTCGTTCGCAATGACATTTTCAAAAACGGGTAGGATGGGGTTGTCGCGCCGAAAAATTGTCATTGCGAGGAGGCCGAAGGCCGACGCGGCAATCTTCATTGCGAGTGCTCTAAACGTGCTATGAACCAGTTGAAGATTGCTTCGCTGCGCTCGCAATGACAGACTTTGTTTTAGCCAATTGGTGCGAAACATCGCACCCTACATTCTATACGATTATGGTGGGGCAAGCCCCACCCTACAAATCTGACCCGCATGGCCCGGTGACAAAATCAAAGGCGGCAATCACTGCGACCATTTCGTTGGCTTGCGGTCCCAGCGGTGCTTGTGCAGCTCGGCCATCAAGGAAGGCTCTAACGGCCCGGCGTCACTCGCGGCCATGTTCGTTTCCACGTGCCGTTTCTTGCGCATCCCGGGTATGATCGTACTGACGCTCGGCTCGCCTAAGATAAAGCGCAGCGCCATGTCCGACATTGTCATGCCGTCGGGAACCAGCGGATTGAGCTTATCGGCGCGTTCGACGCTGGGGATGAGGTTCTCGGGAACAAAGTAGGTGTTTCGCCAGTCGCCCTTGGGCCAGCGGCTGTCTTTGGTCAGCGTGCCGGTCAACGTGCCTTCATCGAACGGCACCCGCGCGATGACCGCGACGTTGTGCCGCCGGCACGCGGGAAAGAGCTCGTCCTGGGGATTCTGGTCGAATATATTGTAGATCACCTGCACGGCGTCGATCAGGCCGCTGCCGACCGCCTTTACGCCGTTCCACGGCTCCCACCGGTTGATACTGATCCCAATCGCATGGAACAGGCCCTGGGCCTTCAGGTCGCTCATCTTGGCGAACCAGCGGTCGTCCTCCAGCCACGAATCCTCCCACGTATGGAGCTGCATCAAATCGAAGGAATCGAGGCCGGCGTTCTTGAGGCTTTTCTCGACGTACTGCTCGATGTGATCGGCCGGAAAACAATCCGTCAGGGCATATTCGCGCCTGCTCGGCCATTTGAAGTTCCTGGGCGGTATCTTCGTGGCGGTATAGAGCTTCCCGCCGGCATTGGCCCGCACCAGCTCGCCGAGCAGACCTTCGCTCCTGCCGGCGCCGTATCCCCAGGCCGTGTCGAAGAAATTACAGCCCAGATCGACCGCATATTGCAGGCAGCGCAGCGACTCGGCGTCGTCGGAGCCGGTCCAGCCGCCCATGCCCCACATCCCGTACCCGATCTCACTCACTTGCCAGTTCGTACGCCCTAATTTTCGATATTTCATAGCGAATCCCCTTAACCAAAATCCAGCCCCGGCCGCTTTCTATCATAATCCCAACCGCCGTTTCATCAATAAGAGACTGGAAAGTTCTTCACACATATCTGAAGGAATCTGGTAAAATCGCAAAAACTCAGTAAAATGAACGCCCAAATCCGGGGACGTATTTATCGCCGGAAACATGAATGGCGTCGCCGAATTCGATATGCCCGTGAAGAGGGCATAAGGCAGGAGAATTCAAGGACTATGGAAACGAAATCCGCCTTGACAACTCACCTTGCGCGCCTGGTTCTGGTCGCGTTTCTCCTGACGTTCACGTGCGCTCGGATGACGGTATTCCTGATCATGTTCCATTCAATTCCCGATCTGTATCTGCACGTCAAAGGCACGCACGTGCACCACTTGAACTATGGCATCGTCCTGCTGTCGGCCGTCGGCGGTTATCTTGTGTTCCGGCGTCCCTCCGGCCGGGCGCTCCGCGTCGTGGCCCTCTTGTACGGTATCGCGATGGGCCTGACCTTCGATGAATTCGGCATGTGGATTCACCTGGGCGGCAGCTACTGGCAGCGCGCAAGCTGGGACGCGATCACCGTCGTAGCGGCTGTTTTTGCGCTGATCGCCTTTGCCCCATCCCTCAAGCGGTTCCGGCCTTACCACTGGTACACCGCTGTCGTCCTGGCGCTGGCGTTGATTATATTTGCCGTCTTGTTCGTCAGGTCTTTTCGATACGCCGGCCAGAAACTTCAACCGAAGATTCAGACCATCGAGTCCACGGCCCCGCATTGAACCCGGCCCAGCCCCTGCGTAGAAAAATCGGCGGACATTCATGCGCAAGCCTTTCTCAAGCCCGCTCTGAACTCGGTCGCAGAATTGACGTATTTGTTCCAAGAGCCCTGAAAGATAAAAGGGCTTCGATGAGTTGAGGGAATAGGCGTGCCGTCCCTGGGTTTAAGTCAAGGGATTAATATGGAGAAAAGACATGGCCACAACGAAAAGTTATCCCGCCCGGCAAATCGCAGATCGAGCCCTTGTCATTACATGCCTCTTTGACGCGCCGCGAAACCTGGTCTTCAATGCCTGGACGCAGCCGCAGCGCATGATGCGCTGGTGGGGTCCGAAGGGTTTTACGTGCCCTGTGTGCAAGATCGACCTTCGCCCCGGCGGCGTCTATTTCAACTGCATGCGCTCACCGGAAGGTCGGGACTATTGGTCGCGGGGCGTCTATCGTGAGATTGTCGAGCCGCAGCGGATTGTCTGCACCGATACCTTCGCCGACGAGAAAGGCAACACGGTCCCACCTGAGCACTACGGCATGAGCGCCGACTGGCCGGCCGAAGCGCTGATCGAGGTGACCTTCACCGAGCAGGCCGGCAAGACCCGGCTCACGCTGCGACATTCGCCGATCAAGCCGGGCCCCGAACGCAACATGTGCGAGCAGGGCTGGAGCGAATCCATCGAGAAACTCGCCGATTACCTGGCGAAGGCAATTTTAGAAGAATGAGAACTATAGAGAAACCAAGCTGAAAGGAGAATTGTATGAGCACACCTCAAGAAAAAGTCATGATCAATCCCAACGACGTTACTATGTTGTTGATTGACCACCAAAGCGGCCTGTTCAATCTCGTTAGGGACATGCCAGTGGCTCAACTGCGAAACAATGTTATTGCCTTGGCCAAGGTCGCCACGATGCTGAAGATTCCTGTTATTACTACCGCGTCCGTTCCGGAAGGTCCGAACGGCCCGGTGATTCCCGAAATCCAGGAATTCGCTCCTCACGTCAAATATGTGCCGCGTCAGGGCCAGATCAACGCCTGGGACGTGCCCATGTTCGTCAAGGCCGTTGAAGAGACTAAACGCAAGACGCTGGTGATGACCGGTACGCTCACGAGTGTTTGCTTGGCGTTTCCGGCCATCTGCGCGGTTGAGGCCGGTTACAAGGTCTATGCCGTTGTGGATGCCTCGGGCAACTGGAGCCAGATGGCAACCGATTTAACTATCGCCCGCCTTGTACAGGCCGGAGTGATTCCTATCGATACGTTCGCCGTTATAGGAGAACTCCAGCAGACCTGGAACCGTCCTGATGCGTTGGACTACGCCAACCTCTTTGGCGAACATATCATACCGAATTACCGGTTGCTGATGGAAAGCCACAATAAGGCTCAAGAGGCTGCTCGCCAAAAGTAATGCGGCGTATCCTTTATGCTCAGGTGCATTACACAGGTTCCATTGAAAGGAGCCAGAAAATCGATGAGGAACAAGTTGTCCTGACTGCGAATAGTGACGCAGAATTATCATTTGTCGATACCCTTAAGTAAAGGAAGTAAAACTATGAAAATTAAAGTAAATGCCATTCCTGAAGGATTCCACACCGTCACACCCTGCCTGACGCTGAAGAATTCGCTCGATGCCATCGCGTTCTACAAGAAGGCCTTCGGGGCCAAGGAGCTGGGGGTATTCCCCACCCCGGACGGCAGGAGAATGATGCACGCCGTGATACAGATCGGCGATTCGATCCTCATGATGGGCGATGAAATGCCCAACCAGGATTGTAAGAGCGCCGAAACGCTGGGCGCTTCGCCGATCAGTCTGTACATTTACGTGCGGAACGCGGACGCGGCTTTCGAACAGGCGGTTGCCGCCGGCGCCGCGGTCATGATGCCGGTGGCGGACATGTTCTGGGGAGACCGCGCCGGGACGTTGAAGGACCCGTTCGGCTATGCGTGGACGATCGCCACTCACGCCCGCGACCTGACCCAGGAAGAGATTCAGGAAGGCGCCCAGTCCTTCTTTGCGACGGCGGGAAAGCCGTAAATTCGATCCCGGATTCTCATGAAAAAGGTGTCGGCGTGATAGGCGCATGGTCCGGGTCTTGAGGCCGGCATCAATCTTTTATCTTGTTTGTGAAGACACCGAGTCATGGCAGGCGCAACGCTCGGCTTCCGGAATACTTTGTTCCCGCCGACAGACCTGGCAGCCCTGGCCAGAGGACTTGACGTAAAGGCGAATCAAACGCTGCTTCAGAACGAGATTGTCGAAAAAAACTATATGCAAAAAGTCACCCCATGCCTGTGGTTCGGTAGTAACACCGAGTAAGCAGCGAATTTTTGTACCGCCATTTTCAAGAACTCAAAGATGACCAGCATTACCCATTGTGGAGAAGCAGGGGCAAAGGGCTCCGGAAAACCCAAGGGGACGGCGATGACTGTGGCATTTCAGCGCGAGGAGCAGGAGTTCCCGGCGTTGAACGGCGGCTAATCCAGCGTTCTTCGGTAACGTTTTACTCCGATGGTCAGGGCAATCACGGCAAACAGCGCGATTTGCCACAACTGCCGGACGACGTCTTCGAGTCCATTGCCTTTGAGCACTATGCCGCGGACGATTCGCAGAAAATGGGTGAGCGGAAACACTTCCCCTATCGCCTGGGCCCAGTGCGGCATGCCCCGGAAGGGGAACATGAACCCGGACAGCAGTATGGACGGCAAAAAGAAAAAAAACGCCATCTGAAGAGCCTGGCGCTGGTTCTTGGCTAAAGTGGAAAAGGTGATGCCCATCGCCAGGTTCGCCGCAATGAAAACCAGCGCCACCACAAGCAGCAGGACGAGACTTCCGACTATCGGCACATGAAAAATAATATGTGCGGCGACGAGGATCAGCGTCATCTGGATGTAACCAACGAGAATGTAGGGAATGATCTTGCCGATCAGCACCTCCAGCGGACGCGCAGACATGGACAGGAGGTTTTCCATGGTGCCGCTTTCGCGTTCGCGGGTGATCGCCAGCGCCGTAATCATGACCGTGGTCATCGTCAGGACAACGCCCATGAGGCCGGGCACGATATTGTATTGCGTAATGGCTTCGGGATTATAAAGGGCATGGACGCGCAGATCCATCGGGCCATTCGCGCCGGCCAAAAAGGACAAGGGTCCCTTCAGATCGCTCTGTAAAGCCGTGTTCATCAGGGTGCGCAGGGCGCCCAGTGCGTTGCCGGTGGCGCCGGGATCGGTCGCGTCCGCCTCGACGAGAATGGCGGGTCTGTCTCCGCGAAGAAGGGCCCGGGAGAAATTCTCCGGTATGTTCACGACAAACTGGACCTGGCCGCGCGCCAGTGCGTCACGCCCTTCGGCTTCGGTCCTTACCTGGCGGACGAAGTCAATGTAGCCGCTGTTGCGAAGCGCATAGAGCAGGGTGCGGCCATGCGGCCCGTTGTCCGCCAGCAGCACGGCGGCAGGCAGGTGCTTCGGGTCCGAGTTGATGGCAAAACCAAAAAGAGTAAGCTGTATCAGCGGGATGCCGATCATGATCGCGAAGGTCACTCTGTCCCGCCGCATCTGGATGAACTCCTTCACGACGATCGCCAGAAACCGGGCCAATGAGAATTCATACTTCTTCATTGTCTTACACCCTTTTTCGTTTTTTCCACCAGATGGATGAATATGTCCTCAAGAGTGGATTCGACCCGGAGCCACTTATAGCGGGCGCGAAAAGGCGCTATAGCCTGTTCAAGAGCGGCTGAATCATCCGAGCTTACGTGCAGCGAGCTGCCGAAGGCGGCGACCTGCTCTATTCCGGGACAATGGCGCAGCTCATCGGCCAGCGTGACCAGATCATGGCCGCTCACGGACCATGTAGTCACATGAGCCTGATCGACAACCTCGGCGGCGGCACCCTGAGTCAGGAGCTTGCCGTTCAGAATGAACGCGAGCCGATGGCAGCGCTCGGCCTCGTCCATGTAGTGCGTGGCGATCAGAAACGTCAGGCCCTCGGCGGCGAGCCGGTGGATCTCCTGCCAGAACTCGCGGCGGGCCTTCGGATCCACGCCCGCCGTCGGCTCATCGAGCAAAAGCAGCCTGGGCTGATGGATCATGCACGCCGCCAGGGCAAGACGCTGCTTCCAGCCGCCGGAGAGCGCGCCGGCGAGCTGATTTCTTCTTTCCGCCAGTCCCAGCCGCTCGAGGCTTTCCTGCACCACTCGCCGGCGGTTCCTGATGCTATACATCCGCGCGACAAAATCGAGATTTTCGCGGATGCTCAGGTCGTCCCAAAAACTAAACCGCTGGGTCATATAGCCTACCTGCCGCTTGATGAGCTCGCTTTCGGTGATAACGTCATGCCCCAGGCACGCGCCGCTGCCTTCATCGGCCCGCAGCAATCCGCAGAGCATGCGGATAAACGTCGTCTTGCCGCTGCCGTTGGGTCCCAGGAATCCGCAGATTTCGCCTGTCCGCACCTGGAGATCGACGTGATCGACTGCAATGAGCTCGCCAAAGCGTTTAGTCATTGCCCGTACGTTGATAGCCAGCCCATCGGTCATAAATCAGAACCCGAATTGCACGTCCACCGGTTGGCCGGGGTGCATAGTCGCCGCGATCGCCGGATCGAAGGTGATTTCGATCATAAAGACCAGTTTGCCGCGGCTCTCCTTGCTGAAGATGACCGGCGGCGTATATTCCGCCTGTGGGGAAATGAAGCTGATCCGCCCGACGAACGGCTCGCCCAGTCCGTCAACGAAGACCTGAGCTTTGTCGCCCGGCTGGATTTTCCCAATCCATGTTTGCAGCACAAAGGCACGCACTTTTATATTTCCGGGCGGCAGAAGCGCAACGACCGGACGTCCCGCACCGACCCATTCCCCTTCCCGATAAAGCGTATCGAAAACCAGGCCGGCCTGGGGCGCACTCTGACGCTTCTGCGAAAGCTCCCATTCGGCCTTTGAGAGCAGCGCCTCCATCGCGTGCACGTTGGCCTCCGCCGCCGTTATCTGGTCGAGCCGGGAGCCAAGACGTGCGGTCTCCAGATCCGCTTGAATCTGCGCGACGCGATGACGGTTCTGCTCGAACGCTGAACGGGCGAGGTCAACGTCCCGCTGGGCGTTTGCATTCGAGGTCCGGAGATTCTCCTGCCGTTCAAGCTCTTTTTGCGAGAGTGTCAAAGCTGCCTGGGCCTGCCCGAGCTGGGCCGCCATCGCCTCGATCTCCGTCGGGCGTTTACCCTTTCGCAGATCCTCCAGATTCGCAAGGACCTGGGCTAACCTCCGCTCCGCTTCATCCCTTGCCTCCTTTTGAGGGGATTCGTCGAGCGAGAAAAGAATATCGCCGGTCTTCACCTGCATGCCCCGCTGCACGGGCAATGACTTCAACTGACCCGCAAGCGGCGAGGCAACGTAAACATACTCTCCTTCGACGTAGCCCTGCGTACGGTTGGGAGCGGAGCGGTTGCAGCCCGTCAAAATGTTCAATACGGCCAGTCCCGAGCAAATGAAGATGAACGACTTATGATTCGCCCTGACATCGCTCATAGCTTCGCCTTCCCTTTTTTAGTGATGACGCCATCGAGAATCACCGTAATAATGGCGGAAAAGCCCGTCTTGGGAGTAATCCCGAGCTCCGGCATCTTTTCCGGGTTCATAATGGCCTGCACAGCGCCCAGAAGAATCTCGATCATCAGCCTGGACGGAATATCTTTGCGGATGATTCCCGCCCGACGCCCTTTGTTAAAGAGCTCCCCAAAATAGCGATGAATCAGATCACGGCGCCGGCTCTCCACCAGCTTAAATATTTCCGGCGCCTCCCGCCGGACATCGCGCACAAACGGCCGCCCAATTTCCTGCGTATGCCGCTGCACGCACGCCAGCAGGTTCTGCAGGGCCGCAAGAAAATCGGTTGAGCACTCGGACGTAATTGCGGCCAAGTCGCTCTCGACGTTGCGGAACTTATCGAGCACAACGGCTTTGAGTAAAGCGGTCTTGCTCGGGAAACAGGCGTAGAGGGTCTTCTTGCTCATGCCGAGCTCGTCGGCAAGATCGTCCATCGTAACGCTGCGCAAGCCATGGGCCATGAAATGGCGCCGGGCCTCTGCGATGATCCGCCGGCTGAATGGATGGGCGGATGGGCCGTCCGCCGGTTCGTATTCATGTGTGACCGATTTTTTAATCATACTCAGGATACTATAACAGTTTCTACAGTTTCCGTCAAGAAATTGTTCAAAACAGCCTCCGCGATTCAACCGGGACCGAGGCGAACGAGCACACCACCTTCACCGAGGAACAAATTACAAATTGGAAATCGACACGGTCTGCCCGCCATTATTCTTATTGACCGGCAGATTCATGCGGATTAAGCTGAGACTTATGGACGTCGTCATTCATTAGTCGAAGGATTGGTGCGTCTATTTGGAGATTACTATGCTGGATGTGAGGTGCGAAGGAGTGGCCGGAAAAGTCCGAAACACACGGATTCTGATTATTCTTTTCTTCATCGCGTCAGGCAGCGGCGTCCCGGCACATGGAACGCAGACCTCTGTGCCCGACGTGAACGTTGTGCCTCTCCCCGAAGGGGCACTGGTGCCCGACGTGGTGATGGATGGAGGCACACTTCATATAGTTTACGGCCTTGGCGACGATGCCTGGTATGTGCGTTCGGCGGACAACGGCCGGACGTTCTCGCCGCCGGCGAGGGTCAACACCGAGGGGAAAGTCACGCTCAAAATGGGCGAGCGGGGTCCTAAGCTGGCTTTGGGCAAGGGCGGCTCGATCCACGTGGTCTGGGCCGATCAGTGGTCGCCCGGCGTGAAGGTCTATCCCCGGTACAGCCGCAGCCTGGACGGGGGCAGGACGTTCGAGCCGCCGCGAGCTTTGGCTTCGTTGTTCGGGATCGACGGGCTGACCGTCGCCGCTGACGGCGAAGGGAACGTGGTGGCCTTCTTCCACCAGGTCAGTCCGCCGCAGCAGGAGATCCCGGAGGCGCACCGTCTTTACCTGGCGCGCTCCACGGATAACGGGGCCACCTTTGGTCCCGAGGAGCGGCTGAGAATCCAGGGCATGGACGACCTGGCCTGCTCGATGTGCATGATGCGGGCGCGCATTACCGCCGACGGCAACGTCTGCCTTGCCCTGCGCGTAGCGAACGATAACATCCGGGATTTTTTCCTGTTGCGCAGCCCCAGGCAGAAGAACGCTTTTACGCCGCTGCGCGTCAATGAGGACCGCTGGGAGCTGAAGAAGTGCCCGATGTGCGGGCCGGAGCTGACGCTGGACCCGGCCGGGCGGATGCTTTGCGCGTTCATGAGCCGCCATCGCGTCTATTGGTCGGCGCTGGACGACGGACGGTTCACGCTGCACGTGGCCACGCCGGCGGAGGAAAACGACGAGATTTATCCGGCGGCTTTCGGCGACGGCAAAGGCCACGTGCTGATGGTCTGGCAAGTGGGACCTATGGCTGTGGGACGCACGGCGACCGTTAAGTGGGCGATGTACGGCAACGACGGGGCGTTCACCGGAAAGCAGGGAACGCTCGGAACGTCCACGTCGGGCACCAAGGCGACGGCTTTCTCAGGCACGGATGGGGCGTTCTATATCGTGACCACGGCGAAATGACGCCGTATTCTGAACTCAGGAGAGAAGTTATGCAGGCCAGGACGACTATACCGCAAAGAAACTTCATCGCACTCTTGTTCTGTGTCGTGCTCGCCGGGGGCGCAGCGTCACTTTACGCCCAGGCTGCGCCGAGACAAACATCGGTGGGGCAAGCTCCACCCTACGCGCGATCCGTTGAGCCGGCGGTCAAGTTGGCTCTGCTGGCGCTGCCGCCCGGCGCCGTCGAACCGGCCGGCTGGCTGCGCGACTGGGCACAGGCCGCACGCAACGGCATCACGGGTCACCTGGACGAATGGCATCCGACCTTTGCCGATGGATGGAAAGGAGTGCCGATCAAGGCCCCGGGCGCCCAGCCCGACGGCACCGGCTGGCCGATTGAACAATCCGCTTATTGGCTGGATGGCGCGCTTCGGCTCGGCCTGGTCCTGCACGACGAGGCGCTCATCAAGAAGATTCGGGCGCGGCTCGACCCGGTGGTGGAGGCTGTGAACCAGGCCCCATCCGGTACCTCGTTCATCTATTGGAAGAAGGGCTACACGCCCGAGGGATTCGACAGTTGGGCCCATTCGCAGATGGGCCGCGCCCTGGTAGCGCTTTATGACGGCACGCGCGACCCGCGCGTCCTCGAAGCGCTGGTCAAGGTCTATGCCACTTATCCGGCGAACATGGGCACACTCCAGCTCGGCGGCGCCGTGAGCGGGTTGTGCAACCTGGATGCGATGCTGGAGACGTATTCCTTCAGTGGAGACGGCCGGATTCTCGATCGCGTGTTGCAGGCGATGGCCCAGCCGGAGGTGGCCAAAGACATCCAGGCATGGAAAGCCGGCCGCCTGACTCCCGGCCACATGGTCATCCTCTATGAGAACATCCGTCTGCCCGCCGTGGTGTATCCGTGGTCCGCCGACCCCAACCAGCTCCAGGCCACGCTCGGCGCTTTCAAATGGCTGGATGAGTATCACATGCTTCCCTACGGCGTGGCCTCCGGCGAGGAATTCGCATCGGGCATCGGCGCCTTCCGCAAGACCGAAACGTGCGACGTAACCGCCATGCTCCTGGCCGCCTCGTGGATGTATCGCATCCAGGGCGAGCGCGACTGGGGCGACCGGATGGAGCGTGCTTTCTTCAACGCCGGCGCCGCGCCGGTCGCGCGCGATTTCCAGACCATGTGCTACTACCAGTCGCCGAACCGCCTGCGGTCCGATTCGTTGCCGTGCGAGCAGCCGCATTCCCCCGGACCGCCAAACACCCGCTTTACCCCGCTCGGCTGCCCAAACGTTCTCTGCTGTGTCGGCGCGCTGAATCGCATCCTGCCCAATTTTATCATTCATCTATGGATGGCGACCCACGACAACGGGCTGGCCGCAACGCTCTATGGCCCTTGCACCGTTTCGGCGATGGCCGGCGAGGGTGTGCCGGTGAAAGTGACGACGACCACCGACTATCCGTTCGGCGAGACGATCCGCATGAAGGTTGAGCCGGCCAGGGACGTGGAGTTCCCGCTCTACCTTCGTATTCCCGGCTGGTGCAAAAGCCCACAGATCACGGTGAATGGTTCCAAGGTGGCCGTAACACCGGACGCCAGAGGCTTTGCCAGGATCGCCCGGACGTGGGCTAAGGAAGATTCCGTCGAATTGCAGTTGCCGATGGAACCGATGGTCATTCGTGGATACGAGACCGAGTTCCCGTCCGCCAACCGGAAGTACTTCAGCTTCGAGCCGGCGGAGGTTTTCGAGCCGCGGCGCTTGCCTTACACCAGCGTGCTCTGCGGGCCGCTGCTCTTCGCCCTGCCTATCGCCGATGTCGATCCGAACACGCCCGCGAAGGACGCCAAATGGCAATACGCCCTGGACACTGACGCCGCACGACACGACGCCGGCATCACGGTGGAACGCCGGCCCATGCCAGCTCACTGGGACTGGCTCCTGGACGCTCCGGTCGTGCTCACGGCGCCCGCCCGGGCGTTCGATTGGAATCCGACCGACGCCCAGGCGCTGCCGGAAAAGCCGGTGACGGGAACAGCATCCGAAACCGTTCGCCTAATCCCCTACGGCTGCACAAAATTCCGAATCTCCATGTTTCCCGTGACTGCTCGCGCTTGGCCGTAGCAGATCCTTACGCCAACTCGGATCCAACAGGTCCACCAACCACAAAATGCAATCGAAGCTCAGGAGAAAGATTATGCCCAACAGAACGAGGATGAATTTGATGGACCGGCGACTATTTCTGACGCGATTGGGCGCGCTCGGTGGGCTGGCCGTGTCGGCATCGAGTTGGAACCTCGTGACGGCCGCCGAACCGCCGCAGAAAACCGGACAGGTGACGGACGAGGCCAGCCCTGCATCGAGCGACCGGGGCAAGGTCCAGCAAGTCCGCAGCGAAATCAAGGAATACAAGGACACCAAGACGGGCGCTCGCGTCCGCCGGCTGACCGGCGACGGCTCCAGTAACGTGCATCCTTACTTCACATCCTGGGCCTTCGTGGGCAACAACGCTGACAGCACTATTCTCGTATCGAATCGCTCCGGTGCATATCAGTGGTACATGCTGGATATTCCCGCCGCCCGCCTGGTGCAATTGACGGCGGGCCAGAAGATTTCGGCCAACATGGCGTGCGTCGCAAAGAGCGGCCGGCTGTTTTACTTCGACGGCCCGGTGCTTCACGCGATCAGGACCGATACGCTCGAAGACCGCGAGCTGTACCGCGTGCCGGCGGGCTTCAAACCCGCCCTGCCCACCTGCACCGCCGACGGCCGCTACGTAGCCTTCGCCTACTGCCAGGAGACAACGCTGAGCACGGAGACCGGACGAATCTACTCCACGATGCACGAACGCTATTATCAGCACCCGCACTCGGTCGTTATGCGCATTGACGCCGACAGCGGCGCCGCGGTCGCCGCATGGGGCGAGGTGACGTGGATCAGCCACGTTCTAATCCACCCGACGCAGCCCAACCTCATCGTCTTCTGCCACGAGGGCGGCGGCACGTGCGTCGATCAGCGGATGTGGATTGTGGACCTCGACGATACGCAGATGCGCAATGCCTCGCCGCTCTATCCTCAGCGGCCGGGCGAATCGTGCGTGCATGAGTATTTCACCCAGCAGGGCGACGTGGGCTTTCAGTATTCGCTGGACCGCCCGGGCGGCCGCGAGGAATACAACGCCTTTATCCGGCCGGATGGGACGTGGATTCGCCAGTACCTCTTTCCCGGTCCTCGTCCGGGCCACATCCAGTCGAACTCGGACAACAGCCTGGTAGTTGGCGACAGGGCTTACCTGGGCCGGGACGACAAGGAAGGCGGCAAGTACATGGGCCTTATGACCCATGCCAACGGCTGCGTCCAGGTCCGCCGCCTCGCCTGGCACGGCAGCTCGGGTCTCACCCAAGCCAGCCACGGCCATCCCAGCTTCAGCCCCGATGACCGTTGGGTAATCTACAACTCCGACGCCGAAAAGGCCGACAACGTGTACATGGCCGACGTGCAAAGCCTTTAGACAAGCCTTGATCACCGGGCAAAAGAAACCAATATAACTCAAACTGACCGATTCACGCTGTCATCCCTGCGAAAGCAGGGATCCAGGACCGTAGCTACATTAAGACTCGTAGGATGGGCAACTTGCTTGCCCATGCGGACCAATTGTGCCCCGTAAAGCCGGTTTTCCGGCGAAAAAGAAGGTCCTTCGGCGGCGAATTTTGCCATTTTTTTCTTGCAGCGGACGGGAACTTGTGTTAGGATACATATAAACCAAGACAGTGCAGAGCACACATCTCTGCAAAGAAGAAGAAAAGGAAATAAGGAAGGAGTTGCGCTATGAAAAAGGTGATTTTTCCCCTATTGGTGGCGGTCTTGACTGCTCCCGCCTGGGCGGGCGTCGCCATCTCCGTGACGGACTTAGGCGAAGGAAAAGCGGCTATCGACTACTCAGGGACCGAGCGGGTCCGGGCATTTGCCCTGGATATTACCGTGGACGCCGGCACGATTGAATCCATCAGCGGCTTTGCCATCGGGGATGACAACAGCGGATACGGCATCTTCCCGGCCAACTTCAGCCGGTATATCACCGTGGACCCACTGACCGGCGAGGTCAGCGACTGGACACCACAGGGATATACGCCCGTGGCAGACGCCAACGACCCGGGCGCACTGGGCGGCATCGGCACGAGCGGTATCACGATCGAGATGGGCTCGCTGTACGACACGAAAGCCCCCCCGCTGCAGGGAAGGCTGTGCGTGATCAACGTCAGCGAAGCATGCAAGGTAACGGTCGCCGCCAACGCCACGCGCGGCAACGTAGTGCTTGAGAACGCTTCGCAGGCCACCCTGGATTTAACCGGCGCAACGAACATTCAGGTCGGCGCCGCCGTCGCAGGAAGCCCTGCAGGCGCCCCGCGCCTTACCGCAGCGCAGACGGAGGAATGGCAAGCCCTGGGCAAGCCCGCCTGCTGGCTGGCCGGCGTCAATCCAAGACAGTGCCACGGCGACGCGGACGGAACCTCTCAGGGCAACCAGAAATTCTGGGTCTCAACCAACGACCTTGATATCCTGATTGCGGCCTGGAATAAGACCTACGACCAGATCAAGGACAAGAAGATCGGGGACGTTCCGTTGATCTGTGCCGACTTCGACCATCATGTTCAGGGCACGACCAATTTCCGCGTCTCGACGAACGACCTGGACATCCTGATCGCAAACTGGCAGCTCAGTGACAAGCCGGCAGCCGATTGCCCATGAGGTGATTAGCAGCGGCCCCGATTGAGGCCGGGAAGAATCATGTTAGAGTTCGTGAAGAGGCGAGTCACCTGACTCGCCTCTCTTTTTTGCCTTGCAAGCGGCGCGGCCGGCTCTTAGAATCCCTCTGGTCGGCGGTCATAACGGCAATTCGATCCGCGACGCAAGATACCGCCGCAGTCCGGGCGGCAGATGGGGATTGGTTGATCTATGAAACGATTAGCAGCGGCGACGCTGTGCGGCCTGCTTTTTGCCTTGCTCCACGGCTGTCAGTCGAAACAAAGCAGCGTCGAGGTCATCATCGAAGGCGAGGGACCATTTCCCGACTTTCTCGTGGGCACGTGGAAGGCCGATACCGGGGGCTGGGAGATTGTCTTTGAGCCGGATGGGACGATTTCGTCGGCGGTGGTCAGTATAGGCCGGGTCAGATTGAAACCGGGGCAGGTTACTACCGTGCCGATGCAATTGGGCGGCAAAGGGGTGTTCAAGCCGGGCCCGTGGATGGTTCGCTATTCATACGCACAGCGCGAATTGCTCGTTGAGATCACGATAAACGAATTCCGCACGGAGCTCGGTGACGACGTTCTCAAAGGCAGCACACACGATGTACTCGTCGGCTCGGTTTCCGCAGACGGGCGGCTCTGGTGGGCCGAGCGATTCAGCAGGGCGCAGTACATCGCCGATACGAAGCAATACCACAACCGCAAACTGGCCTTCGAACCGGGTGACAAACCCATCGAAGGTCTGCTCTTTCGGAAGGCGGCCGAATCGCCATAGACTACTGCGGCTGTCTCGATTTTTCGGACTCAAGCGATTCGAGATATTTCTGCAGCTCCGCCGCGGCGGCTTCGTCACCCGCCTGCCGCATAAACGCGATGGCCCTGGTCAGGCCCGCAATCGCACTGTCATGCCGGCCTTGAACGGCGAGCGCCCGGGCGAGCATCGAATGGCTCTTGACGTCGTATGGATCGAGTGTCACCGCCTGCTGAAGATACATCGTCGCCTCGCCGAAATTGCCGACGGCGGATAGCGCACTACCGAGCCGGGCAGCGATTCGGGCGGAATCCGGGTGCGCGGCCAGGTCTTCGCGATACCCCTGAATCGCCGCGCGAAAGTACGTCAGGGCGTCGTCCTTCTTGCCCGCTCTTTCGGCGACGACCGCCATGTTGTAGTGGATGTTCGAGACACTCTGCCTGGTCCCGGTCCGGCGGCTGTAGTCAAGGGCCTGCCGAAGAGCCTCGATCGCCTCGATGAATCTGCCCTGGTCGGCCAGAATCATCCCGATCTTGTTGTACGCCTCCGTCGAAGAGGCCGGGTCCACGTCGATGATGTCTCTGTACCGGCGGATGCTTTGGTCCCACTTGCCTTCTCGCAGCAGAGCCTCCGCCTGCTCGCGGTACTTGTTGACCAGCAAATCTATCGCATCCCACAGCGCCACGGGCGCCAGAAGGTTCTCGACGGGCGCGTGATTATCGGTCAGCACAAGGCCGCGTGCCTTTTCTTTGAGCTCTTTGACATCGGAATCGTTCAGGACCCACAAGTCGAGGTCTTTGGTGCGTTCGTGAACGGGGAGCTTTTCGAGGTCGAGGACTCGTTTGGCGGCGATAACTACAAACGTATTGCGTCCCGAGCGAGGTCCGTTCTCTGTGACTACGTAAACAAAAGGAAAAGTCTCTTCGAGGGTATTGACGAACGCGCCGACAAACAGGCCGCTGTCGTAAATGTCTATCAGTTCGATCATGTAAACGCCCGTGTCCGTCAGCAGCCGGGCTATCTTGTCGTTGAATTCCTTCGTCGTGAGCTGATAGGGTACCGAATAATCGTTCAAAGCATCTTCGTATATGAAATCGTACAGCGTTTCCCGCCCTTCGGTCCGGCTTGCCTCCAGCAGTTGACTAACGTAGGCGCGAGCATCCATCGTGAACGTGTTGATCGGTGTATTCCGCGGCAGGCCGAAGGCCTGCGTCGCCGCCTCGGTGACGCCCGGATCGATCTCGACGACGTCGATGCGGCTGCCGGGCCAGACCTGCTCGACGTATCGCGGAAAAACATAGCCTCCTCCTCCGATGACAAGAACCGAGAGCTTGTCCCTGCCCTGGCTCAACAGGTGCGTCGCTGCCGCATGAATCCGCTCGTAGGAGTATTTCAGATCGAGCACGTTGCCCATGACAATATCGCTGTGCACGAGCTTATCCTGCATGAAGGCGCGCCGGTCGGGATTTTCAGAGACGCGCTTGACGGCGATGTAACAGTACGGGCTTTCATCTTCGTAGAGTATCGTCGGATCGGGACTCGCGCGCAAATTAAGGCCGGCGCCGGTCTGCATTGCCCAGCCGGCCGGCGCCAGTCCCAGGAGCATCAAGGCGATGAAAATCGCCGCCCATACATACAGCACCCACAACCTGGCCCAATAAAGAACGGCCAACACCAGCAGAACCGCCGCCACCATCCAAACGATGGCGACCGTCCCCATCGCCGGAATGAGGTAGTACCCGGTCGCAAAAGTCCCGGCGATACTCCCGGCCGCACCCCAGGCGTATATGTCCCCCACCGTCCGGCCCGTCGGCAGCTTCTGGGCAAGCGCCATCTTGGCGACAACCGGGCTGATCGTCCCCAGCAGCGTCGATGGAATCAGGAAAACAACGGAAACGTGACTGAACACGAGCACACGCCAGCCGAACCGCCACAACCAAAGCCACTCGCCAACCAGATTATTCAGGACAACCGTAAGAACACATGCAATGGAAGAAAGGACAAACAGCACGGCCAGCGTTTTTTTCGCAGGGAATCTGTCTGCAATACGGCCGCCCATATAGTTGCCTATCGTGATACCTGCCAGGACCACGCCGATGACCGCCGTCCAGGTATATAAAGACGAGCCTAAGTGCCTGGCGATCAGACGGGCCGCCACTAATTCCAGTACCATGATGCAAAAACTCGACAGAAACACCGTCCCGGCCGGAATCGCAATCGACGGGAGACCTCTGGATTTGCTCATACGTGTCTATCCTTATCTTGTATCGGCTGAGAGTATAGCAGAGCCGTCTTGAGCCGACAAGCCGATTCTCCGCAGCGACGCAGGGCATTCCGCACCTCGCGAAGGACACGACAGAAAAATCAGTTGACATTTCCACGAAATTGCGTAATCATATTCATAATCATGGCGTGCACCGCTTTAATCTTGAAACTCGTAGGGTGGGCTTCCCTTCGACTTCGCTCAGGACCGTGAGCCTGTCGAACGGTAGCCCACCGAACCGACTTGTCGGACGAGTCCGAAATGGTGGGGCAAGCCCCCACCCTACATTTCTAAAAAGGAGAAAACCGATGAAGAAGAACGACCTCTCACGAAGAGATTTTATGCGGAATACATCTTTGGCGGCGGCAGGAACGATTGCCGGGGCGCTTGCCGGTCAGGGCCAGGCGGCAGCCGGGGCCGCCGGTGAATCGAAAATCCTCAATTTCCACCCGAAGATGCAGTACCGCAAATTAGGCAAGACGAACATAATGATCTCCGAGGTCAGCCTGGGCGGGCACTGGAAGAACCGCAACGCCGGCCGATACTGGGACAGCTTCTCCAATGAAGAGGTGCCCGAGGACGTCGCCAAGAACCGCACCGACGTCGTCAGCGCGGCAATCGATTCGGGCATCAACTACCTGGACATCACCACCGCGGCCGAGTGCCTGTCATACGGCGCGGCCCTGAAGGGCCGCCGCGAGAAGATGCACGTCGGCGCCGATATTCACAACCTCGGCCCGCGCGGCTCGGACCGCTGCAACGTCAAGGACCAGACATTCAACGTCGAGACGTGCCTGCGCCTGCTTAAGACCGACTACCTCGACATCTGGCGTCCCCAGGCGAAAATGTCAGGGCAGCTCGGCACAGACCAGCTCAACACGGACGCCGAAGTAGAGTCCCTGATTGAGACGTTCCAGAAGCTCCACAAGGAAGGTAAAGTGCGGCACCTCGGCATGTCGTGTCACTGCCGGCCCTGGCTCGAGCACGTCTTGGGCAAATACCCCGAATTCGAGATGATCATTTTCCCCTGCAGCGCAAAGACCAAAACCAAAGACAAGCCGCCAACAAAGGACAACATCCAGGAAGAGAACCCGGGCCACGGCTCCGACCAGACGCAAAGCATCTTTGAGGTCGTCAAAGAGAAAAACGTGGGCATTGTCACCATCAAGCCCTACTTCGGCGGCAGTCTTTTCGTGGAAAGCTCCGGCAAGGTCAGTTTCCCCGTCATGGGCGTAGGCAGCAAGACGGAGAACGATCTGGCCCGGCTGACGCTCCAGTGCATCCTGGCCAACTCGTCCATCACGGCTACTGTGCCGGGCTTGTCAACGGTCTACGAGGTCGAGAACGCCGCACGCGCTTCCTATACGCGGCAGTTCGGAATGGCCCCGGCGGACAAGCAATGGCTGATGGAAATCACCGAGCGGCAGTGGGCCAATCTGCCCCCGGACTACGCGTGGTTGCGTGACTGGGAAATCGTTTAATCCAGAATAAAGAACACAGAAGACAGAATACAGAATTTTTGTGTCTTGCTGCTCGGTCGGGCATCGAATCACTTGAATCGGTCCAACAGAAGGAGAGAAAAGTGCGCTTAAATACGCGAATCCGTTCGCACCTTGTGATAGGGATGGGCGTCTTCATAGCTTTTGCCGCCATCCTGGCAGTGTGTTACGCCGGAGAATCACAGGCCGAGAAGCCAAGCGGCAACAGCAAGTGTTACGTCTGCCATCCGAGCATGAAGACCGAGGAGCTGACAACCGGCCATCTGGGCGTGGGGATTACATGCGATGCTTGTCACGGCGAGTCGGTTGAGCACATGCACGATGAAATGTTGATGACCAAGCCCGACCTCCTGTTCGGCCGGTCCGAGGTCCGGGCAATGTGTTCGAAGTGTCACAAGCCGCGCGGCGAGCATGAGTTTTACGAGCGTCAGGACCACAAGAATCCTGCGGCGGTGGAAGCCTTTTTCGAGAAATGGACGGGGCGCATGCGTCCGAACGGCCGGGCCGTCGCAAAGGATTCGGTCTGCACCGACTGCCACGGCACCCACAACATCACCAAGCCGGTCAATACGCAATCTGAGGGCGGGCAAGCCGCCGAGTGGACTGCCGCCTTCAACGGGCGAGACCTTGCCGGATGGAAACTTTCAGGTCCGGCGGCCTGGACCGTTAAGGCCGAGCGGATAAGCGTTACCGCCCCCACGAGCGGCCAGGACTGCACGCTCTGGACCGAGGCGACCTACGAGAACTATCTGCTGGCGGTCACGTTCCGGGCAACCTGGCCGATTCACGCCGGTATATGGCTTCGCGGCGCCGGACCCGAACAAAGTCCGAGGGTCGAGATAAGCGATTCCAAAACGGCCTTGACCGGCAGCGTCTGGACGCCGCAGAACGGGCCGGCCCTGGTGAACGTCAGAGATGACCTTGTGGACAAAGAAAGCTGGAACACGCTCTCGGTCAGGGTCGAGGCTGACAGAGTCCAGGTCTGGCTCAACGGACAGGAAATAGGGGCCGTGCGGGCAGCCGGGCCGGCAAAAGGTAATATCGGACTATACATCGCAAAGTCCCCCGCCTCTGAGCCGTCGGAGCTTTCTATCCGCGAGGTGCTCGTCCAGCCGCTAACTGCCTCAAACGCAAAATAATTTGAAGAAATTCCCTCTATCAGGCGTATATTATTGCGAGAAGTAATATAAAGAGCCTGCGTTGGCAGGGGCAGGCCCGCGTGCCTGCCCACGGGCAACCACATGGGGTTGCCCCTACCTAACGAATGTACCTTTTGGGAGCCTGAGAGAGTGTCGAGCGTGTGCCAGGAAGAAGCGATAGCGATGCGGCGTTGTCGGCGAGGCTCACCAGAAGCATTTGAAGTTCTCGTGAACCGGTATATGAAGGACGCCTATTTTATTGCTTTGGGTCTTGTAGGCGACCGCGAAGATGCGATGGACCTGTCTCAGGAAGCTTTTGTTCGCGCCTACCGGAACATCAAGCACGTCAAGCCCGGCCGCAAATTCTTCCCCTGGTTCTATCAAATCCTGAAAAACCTGTGTGTGAGCCATTTACGAAAAAGACGGCATCGGCAGGCGACCTCGCTCGACGCGGAAAACGCTCCCGAAGCGGCGGCGACGCAGGATTGCTTTTCCCCCGAGGCCGTAGCCGACAGAAACGAAATGAAAGACCGGGTGTGGCAGGCCATCGGAAAACTGGATGATAAGCACCGCGAAGTCATCATCCTGCGGCATTTTCAGAACATGTCATACGACGAGATTTCAGAGGCCCTTTTTTGCAATAAAGGCACTGTGACGAGCAGGTTGTACTACGCCCGCAAGAGACTTGAAGAACTATTAGGCACAGCAAAAGGAGGTTGTATCAATGGCGTGTCATGATTACAAAGACCTGATGATGGGTTACCTGGACAAGGAGCTCAACGACGAGCAGAAACGCCGCTTCCAAGAGCATCTGGCCGGGTGTCCCGAATGTGCCGGCGAGCTTAGAGAGTTCAGGAGACTCAAGGCGATAACCGACGAGGTCACGCTGATGGAGCCCGAGGATCGGCTATGGCAGGACTACTGGGGCGGCATCTATAACCGGATCGAGCGCGGCGTGGGCTGGACCGTGTTCTCCGTCGCAGCCATCCTGCTGACCATCTACGGCGGGTTCAGGGCCATAGAAGAGATTATCAGGGACCCCCACGTCGAGCTGATCTTCAAAATGGGCCTGCTGGCGCTGCTCGCCGGCTTGGCTATCCTGTTTGTGTCCGTGCTCCGGGAGCGGGTTTACTTCTGGAAAAAAGATCGGTATAAGGATGTAAGGAGATAGGGCGATGCTTTTATCTACTACAGAAACGATTTGCGGCAAGAAGATCGTAAAGCACCTGGGGCTCGTCCGGGGTAATACCATCCGAGGCCGTCACGTAGGCAGGGACATCATGGCCACCCTTCGCAACATTGTCGGAGGGGAGATCACGGACTATACCAAATTGATGGCCGAGTCGCGCGAGCAGGCGATTGACCGGATGGTTGAAGAGGCACAGAAGCTCGGCGCCAATGCAATCGTCGCAGTAAGATTCACAACGACGGAAGTGATGCTGAGAGCGGCGGAGATAATGGCTTACGGCACGGCGGTCATTGTCGAATGAGCGTTCACGCCGGGTATTGCATTTTGTCCTGATCTTTGGTAAAGGAGATTCGATGGATACAGTTAGAGATTTTCTGCGACCCGATGTTATCTGGTTCCTGGTGGGACTCGTACTGCTCGTACTGGAATTGGCCCTGCCGGGATTGATCGTCGGTTTCTTCGGTATCGGAGCCTGGATCGTGGCGATTACCTGCCTGATCACCGAGATCGGGATCAACGCCCAGTTGATTATCTTCATCGTCGCGTCGGTTCTGTCCCTGCTGCTGTTGAGAAAATGGCTCAAAGGTGTATTTCTCGGGCACGCGGAATCGAAACAGGACCTCAGGCACGACCTTGAAGACTTTGTCGGCCAGCGGGCAGTCGTGAAGGAAAAGATCGTGCCCAAGTCAGGCGGCAAGGTGGAATTCCACGGCAGCCGCTGGGAAGCCCAGGCGGACGGCGAAATCGCAGAGGGCACCGTTGTCGAGATTGTCGGAAAAGACAACATCACGCTGAAAGTCAAAGCTGTATAAGTAGTGAGCTTGTCGAACCAAAGAGGATGGGAATGAGCGACTGGTCACGGCTGACGATTGAACCTGAAAAGACAACGAAGCACAAACCATTTTACGAGCAAAGGAGATAGCTATGCTGGCAGCATTACCACAGGGAGTTGCGTTGACAATCATTCTTGGCGGAATACTGTTGTTCGCGCTGATTGTCTTTCTCAAGACCATAAGAATCGTGCCTCAGAAACAGGCGTTCATCATCGAGCGGCTTGGCAAATATTCGACGACACTCGAAGCAGGCTTCCACGTCCTGTTCCCGTTTCTGGACAGGGTCTCGTACAAGCACACATTGAAAGAGCAGGCAATCGACGTTGCGCCGCAGCAGTGCATCACGAAGGACAATATCGCCGTCGAAGTGGACGGCATCCTGTACATGCAGGTTATCGACCCCAAGAAAGCCTCCTACGGAATCAACAACTACCAGTTCGCTTCGGCCCAATTAGCTCAGACGACGATGAGGAGCGTCATGGGCAAGCTCGAGCTGGATAAGACGTTTGAGGAAAGGGAAACGATCAACAGCGCGATTGTTGACGCCGTGGACAAGGCCTCGGAGCCGTGGGGCGTAAAGGTGACACGCTATGAGGTCAAGAACATCATGCCGCCGCAGAGCATCAAAGATGCCATGGAAAAGCAGATGCGGGCCGAGAGGGAGAAGCGGGCCACGATTGCCGAATCCGAAGGCGACAGGCAGGCGAAGATCAACCGGGCGGAGGGCGACAGGCAGGAAATGATCGCCCGCTCGGAAGGCGAAAAACAAAAACGGATCAACGAGGCGGAAGGCCGGGCCATAGAGATTCTCAAAGTGGCCGAAGCGACGGCCAATGGAATCAAACAAATCGCAGCCGCAATCAATGAGAAAGGCGGCATCAACGCGGTGAACCTGCGGATTGCACAGCAGTACCTGGATGAATTCGGAAAGCTGGCCAAGACCAACAACTCGATGATTATCCCCACGAATCTCGCCGACATAGCCGGCATGATCCAGGCAGCCACAAGCGTGATCAAGGACCAGACGCCGGTCGCAGTGCAGCCGGGATAAAAAGCAGTGCGTCTTTTATGACTCGCGAATCCAGAGATATGCGTTGAACAGAAGTCCGGCCCGGCGAGCTCGATCAGCATGGGTGAGCCGTTGGAAGCACAGGATATCAAGGTGACTTTTTTGGCAGGGAGTCTCGGATGACAATGCCAAGTACCCTCTTCCTGCACCACGAGGTGTTGCTGCTGGCTCTGCACCAGACGCGAGGCACTATCGTACGTGGGACACAGTATCAGTACGCAATCGGTGGCGCGGTGCTGGCGGAGTTATTGCTGAACAAGCGTATCACCGTTAAGCAGATCAGGAAGCAGCACATCGTCGAGGCTGTCAGCACGGAGCCTCTTGGCGAGCCTTTGGTTGACCGGTGCCTCGAAAAAATAAACAGCATAAGAGGATTTATCAGTCTTCAGACCTGGATATCGCGGGTCGCAGGTATTAAGAACCTCAGAGACCACGTAGCCCAACAGTTGTGTAAGCGAGATATTCTCAAAGCGAGAACCAGCAGGGTCATGGTGATTTTCAGGCGAAACACATATCTCCAGGTTGATCCGGAACCCAAGAGAGAATTAGTTGAACGACTCAAAGGCGCGATTTTCACCGACGTCATGCACTTGGACCCGCGGACCATCGTTCTCCTGTCCATAGCCAGCAGCACGGGCCTGCTGCAGGCAGTCTTCAACAGGGAGGAACTGTGCGCACGTCAGGGACGGATCGAGCAGATTATCGGCGACGAGATAGTGGGCAAAGCCGTAAAAGAAGCATTCAAAGCGATGCGGACAGCCCTTGTAGCCCCCTGAGCTTTGCGGCCTATAATAAGTGCCGAGAAACGATTGAACAAGGCCGTGGATATTGTCGTTGTATATAAAGCAAATCCCGAATCGCTGCAAACGGTGCTCGGGCTTCTGCGAAAGGAAGGATTCAATCCGACGACGCTGGAGGGCCCGAGTGGCGCAGCGGCCCTCAGCGGATGCGGAAAGGCCACCTACCTGTTTCAGTGTCGCAGTGCCAGCAGAAGAAGTATCCGGAGCCACGTCCGTTCTTCGAAAATGGGAACAGGCTCAGATGCCGAAGGTCAAATCAGTGATTAAGAAGCTGGCCGGGCCGTTCCTGTGTTCCGTGATGGTCGCCGGCGTGCTCACTGTGATTCTGCTTGTCTTGGGGATTCTCTTAGAAGCTGTGGCTTTACTTTTCTTAACTTGGATTGTAGTCTTTGCATTATTGGCAAACGCAGATATAATCGTGCGGAAGCTGAAAAAGACACGGAAACGATAAGATAAGAGGAAGGCGCCGAAGGTAAGAAACGATGGTCGGCATCCTATCCAGTCCGGATACGCAGGAAAAACTGGAGATCCTCAGCGCCGATTCGCAGTACGATTTGGCCTGTGCGTGTGGTACGTCGAAGGACGAACATCGCAGGCGCAGCGGCGAGGGCAAATGGATCTATCCGGTAACACTCCCCAGCGGAGGAACGAGCGTATTGTTGAAGACGCTGATGTCGAACGTGTGCACCAACGACTGCAAGTACTGCCCCCTTCGAGAGCAGATGGACGTCCGCCGGTGCAGTCTGCGGCCGGAGGAGACGGCCAAGGTCTTCCTGGATTACTACAATCAGCGGAAAGTGTTCGGCCTCTTCCTCAGCTCGGGCGTCGTCGGCTCACCCGATGCGACCATGGACAGGCTTAACGGCGTCGCGAAATTGCTGAGAAGAAAGCATCGATTCAAAGGCTATATTCACTTGAAGATTATCCCCGGAGCCAGCGACGCCGCCGTGGAAGAGGCGGTTTCATTGGCCAGCGCCGTGTCGCTTAATATCGAGACTCCGGGCGAAAAGGCGATGGCGAAGCTCTCACAGAAGAAACACTATATCCGGGACATCATCGAGCCGATCAAGCTCATCAGCCGGCTGACCGCCCGCGGTTCGAGATACCATCGGGTCAAGCAGACCACGCAATTTGTCGTCGGCGCCGCCGGAGAGCAGGATGCCAAGATTGTCAGGTACACGTACGCATTGTACGAACGGCTGAAAATGCACAGGGTCTATTTCAGCGCGTACCAGAGGGGCCTGGGGGAAAAGTCGCTCACCGGCGAACAAATCGAGCCGGGAAAGGCCAGCGACGTGCTAATGAGGGAGCATCGGTTGTACCAGGTGGATTTCCTGCTTCGCAAATACGGCTTTGGGGAATCGGATATTGCCTTTGAAAACGACGGTAATCTGTCCCTGACTGCGGATCCGAAAGAAACCTGGGCCCTCAGACACCCCGACTTCTACCCGGTGGACGTCAATCGAGCCTCGAAGCTGGCGCTGCTGAGGGTGCCGGGTCTTGGACCGGTGACGATAGAGCAGATTCTGGAGCGGCGCAAAGAAAGCCGTATCAAGTCCTTAGAAGACGTCGGAAAGATCGGAGTCAGGCTCCAGAAGGCCGGCAAATACCTGAGCTTCTGATTCTGAAACCGGAGGGCAAACCACCGCGCACGCTCGAACGGGCCTGGGGGCGGATGTAAATCACCTGTCTAAAGGAGGAATTTGCGAAAAATTGTTGCAATTTGCGACGGTGGCCGTTACTATGCGGCTCAAATATCCCCCGTCAGAAGTTTGCCGACGGGGCGACAAGACGAAAGACCGATTCGGAGGCGGACGGGGTTTTGCCAGATGGATGAGCCGAGCGAAAACAGCAACAAGAGCCTCGATACAAGCGTCAACAAGGAGGTAAACGATTTCGTCGCCCGCCTCAGCGACGAGCATCGCATGCTGGTTATTCTGAAAGCCCAGTTGTACGGCGGAACCTGGGAGCCGATGCTCGACGACCTGCAGAACCGGCTGGATGGCAAGCCGTACATATTTAAGCTCGCCAATCGAATAAAAGATGATATTGATCGCATCGAACAAATGCGAAAGTTTGAACAGGAGCACAACGTCGATCTGAGTGACTATCTCGATCCGTCATGACGAGCGGCGATAACAATTGTCGATTTCCGATTTGCGATTTGTGATTTGAAATTGGAAATCGTCAATCGCAAATCTTCTTTGTGAGGAGTTCTAAGAATGTCAAGATTGCCGAAACGCAGACTCATTTGCCTGGCGGGACTGGCCGCCTTATGTGCTTTCCAGGGCGTTTTCGCGGCCGAAAGTGGTTCGCCGCCGCTTGTTTCACCCGAGCTGCTCAAGCACGCCAATTTGAAAACAGTGTGGGCCAACGAGCTGCCCATAAAAAAGACCGAAAGCATAAACCGGCTGTTCCTGCTGGGTAACCGTATTTACGTGATCTCAGACCAGAATTACGTCCTTTCGCTGAGCAGGGACACCGGCAGGATCGTATTTGCCAAGACGGTGGCCCCGGCGGGCCTGCTTCTTGCGGGCATGACGCTTTACGGCGATCAGCCGCTGTATGTGAATGGCAGCAGCGTGGTTCAGGTTGACGCTGAATCCGGCGTCGAAAGCAAAACGGTGAATCTTGGGCGGGGCATGACCTGTCCGGCCTCCCGGAACAGCTCGCATTTCTACCTGGCCGGCGTTGACAACCGCTTGCACGTGTTGCGGGCCCAGGACGCCGTTCAAACGTTCGAGGTCGCGGCGGACAGCGATTCCACGATTACGTCGGTCCTTGCCGATGACAATTTTGTTATCTTTGCCACCGCCGCGGGCGAGGTCATCAGCCTGGTCCCGAACAGGCCGAATCGTCTCTGGCAATTTAACGCCGCCGACGCCATCGCCGGACCGGTTGTCAGAGACTATATGTCGCTGTTTTTTGCCAGCAAGGACACGAACGTTTACCGGCTGGACATGGTCGCAGGGCCTGAGAAAAGACGGCTCATCTGGAAATATCAGGCGCCCGGAGTGCTGGAGGAGGCGCCTCGTGTAACACAAACGGTCGTCTATCAGCACGTTCGCAGCAAGGGCGTTGTGGCGATAGACAAACAGGCCGGCTCGCTCCTGTGGTCGGCGCCGGGCGGCCTTGACTTACTGGCGGAGAGCCGGGGCAAAGCCTACGTCATGACAGAGACCGGGACTTTGGTCGTGATGGATAATGCCAAAGGCAAGAGCCTGTACAGCGTCAATTTTTCCGGGGTCTCGAAGTACGCCGCCAACGCCGTGGACGACAAAATCTACATCACCGACAAGCGCGGCCGGATGGCCTGTTTACAGCCCGCCGAATAGGAAGAGTCGTGAATAAATCATCTCAAGCCAACAGGAAGGAGAATGAGTGCAAATGGAAGTGAAGATCAAGACGGCATTGATAAGCGTTTCTGATAAGAGCGGTGTGGTTGATTTTGCCCGCAAACTCAGCAAGATGGGCGTAAAAATCATCAGCACCGGCGGAACCGCCAAGGCGCTGGGCGACGCGAAAATCAGCGTGGTTGGAATCGAATCGGTCACGGGCTTTCCGGAGATGATGGACGGCCGGGTGAAAACGCTTCATCCGAAAATACACGGCGGGATCCTGGCACTTCGCGACAAGAAGGAACACGCCGCGGCGATGCAGAAGCACAACATTGAGCCTATCGATCTGGTCTGTGTGAATCTTTATCCGTTCGAGCAGACGATTGCCAAACCCGACTGCACGCTGGCCGAAGCGATTGAGAATATTGACATCGGGGGGCCGAGCATGCTCCGCTCGGCCGCAAAGAATCACAAGTTCGTGACCGTTGTCACCCAGCCCGATCAGTACGACAAGGTCATCGACGAGATGCAGAAGAACGACGGGGCCATCAGCGAAGAAACCCGCAGCGACTTTGCACGCGTCGCCTTCGGCCTGACGGCATCGTATGACGCGGCGATAGCGAAGTATCTCAACGACAGAGCCGGCGTGGAGTATCCCGAGAGGGTGACGGTCGCGCTGGCCAGACAAGGCACGCTGCGTTACGGCGAGAATCCCCACCAAAGCGGCGCATTCTACAAACTGCCGGCCAGCGGCGAAACATCCGTCAGCAGCGGCACCGTGCTGGAAGGCGAGACGGAGATCAGCTTCAACAATCTGCTGGATACGAACGCCGCCTTCGAGCTGGTGAAGGAATTCTCCGAGCCGGCGGCGGTTGTCGTCAAGCACATGAACCCATGCGGCTGTGCGGTGGACGATGATATTTGCGTGGCCTACCGAAAGGCCTACGAAGGCGACGTCGTCAGCGCGTTCGGCGGCATTATCGCGCTGAACCGAAGCGTGAACGTCGAGCTGGCGCAGACGATTATGGAGTCGTACGGCCTGTTCGGCAAGGCGCTCGGGGCCAGCGGATTTTTCGCCGAGGTCATTATCGCGCCGGGATTCGACAAGGACGCCGTCGCAATCATCAGAACGCTCAAGAGCTGGGGCAGCAGAGTCCGGCTCATCGAAACAGGGCCGATCGACAGGGCCAGGATCGACTGCGGGGAGTACGACGCCCGCTGCGTCGTCGGCGGAATGCTGCTGCAGAAGCGCGACCTGGCGGGCTGGGAACCCGATGCGCTGACGTACCCGACCAAGGCCAGACCCAAAAAAGATCAGCTTGAGGACTTGAGAATCGCATGGCTCGTCGCCAAGCATACCAAGAGCAATACGATTGTACTGGTCAAGAATAGAAAGGTCCTGGGCACCGGGGCCGGGCAGATGAACCGCGTGGAGTCCGGCTTGATTGCATTCAGACACGCCGGCGACGAGGCAAAAGGCTGCGCCATGGCTTCAGACGCCTTTTTCCCCTTCCCGGACAACGTCGAAAACGCCGGCCAGGCAGGCGTCGCGTGCATCGTCCAGCCGGGCGGCTCGAAGAAGGACGACGAGGTCATCGCCACCGCCGACAAATACAAAATCGCAATGGTCTTTACCGGCAAGCGGCATTTCAAACACTAAGAACCGTTGCGATTTACGATTTGAGATTTGAGATTGTCGCTTTTCGATTCTTGCCCACCATACATCTGGCGGGTGAAACTTGAAATCGGCAACCGAAAATCGTAAATCGTTCTACGGCCTCGGCGGATTATGCAGGCTCAGGCCGAAGGCGTCTTCGGCGGCCTCCTTGAGAACCTCTGAGACGGTTGGATGGGGGAAGCTCAGCTCGGTGATCTTTTCCGTGCTGCCGAGCAGCGCTCTGGCCGCACCGGCTAATTCGGTGACGGTAGCCCCGACCATTGTGACGCCGACGATGCGATTGGTCGAGTTGTCCCGGACGGCCCTGATTTCGCCGATGGTTTCGTTATGGGCGGTGCTTCGACCATTGGCTTTGAAGAATGCCCTTCCAACGCTGACATCGAGACCTTCGGCGTTGCAAGTCTGCTCGTTCTTGCCCACCGATGCAATTTCCGGGAAGGTATAGACCGCGCGCGGTATCAGGGAATAACCGCCCATTGTCTCATCGCCGCCCGTGGCGTTCACGGCGGCCACCTCCGCTTCGGCAAAAGCGCCGTGCGCCAGGTAGGTCGTCCCCACGGCATCGCCGATTGCATAGACGCCGGGGACATTTGTCTGGAGCTTATTGTTGACGGAAATCGCCGGGCCTTTCATCTGCAGATTCAAAGCCGAAACGGTCTCGGCATCGACCGCCGGCCTGCGGCCGACCGAGACGAGCACCTTCTGGGCGTCAATCGTCTGGCCGCTTTCAAGGACCACCTTAGCGGGACTGCCGGTTTTATCCACCGAGGTTACCTTTTGGCTGGTTAGAGAATCGATGCTGAGTTTTTTGAATTCGCGCTCCATGAGCCGGCCGACCCATTCATCCTCCATCGGTATCAATCGCGAGAGGGCTTCGACGATGGTCACCTTCGCCCCCATCGCGGCATAGACGCAGGCCATCTCACAGCCGATGACTCCGCCGCCGACGATAACCAGCGAGCGGGGAATCTCCTGCAGCGACAGGGTTTCCTTGCTGCTGATGACAGTTTGGCCGTCAAACGGGAACGCCGGAATCTGTACCGGCTGCGAACCGGTCGCCAGGATTATGCTGCCGGCCTCAATTTCCATCGCGGCCGCCTGCGATTCGACTTTGATTCGGCCGGGTGCGGTAACAACAGCTTGGCCCTCGATTATTTTCACCTTGTGGCTCTGGATCAATCCCGCCAGACCCTTGCGAAAGCCGGTCACCACGGCCTCCTTCCTGGCCTGAATTTTGGGCCAGTTGGGACTCGCTGATGAGACGTCAACACCCATCAGGGCGGCGTGTTTTATCAGCAGCAGCGTATGCGCCGAGGCCAGAAGCGTCTTGGAGGGGATGCACCCGCAATTCAGACAGGTCCCGCCGACCAGGTCTTTCTCGATGACCGCCACCGATGAGCCTCTTTGTGCACATCGGATCGCCGCGGCGTACCCGCCGGGGCCGCTCCCGATAACAACAACGTCAAAACGCTCTGTCATGACCTGGACTCCTTTTGAGCCACAGAGGACACAGAGAAATGAATTATAAACAGTGTAAATCCGCGTTAATCCGTGCCTAATATCAACAGTGGCTACCCGTGTCTTTCATCGTTTTGTTTCACCGAACTCTGCGAGAGTATACCCGGGAACTGACCATCAGTCAATCATGGAGCGCGGTCGTCGTGGCGAGGGCGTCCCGCCCTTGCGTCGCGGGGTCATCCTGGCGAGCCAGCCGGTCAATGTCGGGCGTCTCATGAAATTTGCTGCCGTAGCAGCCTACATCCCTCCAGCCCATATCGTCGATCAGAAAGAAAACGAAATTCGGTCTGCGAGGTAATTCGGAGGCGGCTGTCAGTTTCCCTGCACCTGCCGAGCAGCCCGGCATAGTTAACGAAATAGCCCCCAACCCAACGGCTCTCAGGAAACCGCGACGATTCATGAAATCTTTCTTCTGAAATATCCGCTCAATCAGCGTGGAAGTCTTCTACTTCTTCGGTGGCAGAAGCTGAAACTCCCATATCGTCGGTCCCTCGGCCGAGTCGATAATGTTCAAACGCACCTGCCGCGCCGTGACAGGCTCGAACTGCTTTGCGTAGTCGGACCCAATTTTCGTGCCCCGAACGAACGTTTGCCATTCTGCGCCGTCCTTGTATTGCAGCTCGAATTCCCGCACGCGATCGTACGCCTCGCTGATTTTCACCCGGTCAAACGTCATTGCTTTTCCCAGGTCCACTTCCAGCCAGGCCTGCTTCGTGCCGGAATCGGTGGCCCAGCGGGTGGCCGGGTCGTCATCCACGGCCTTGTCCGCACCATACCCGGTATTCTTCTGAAATACATTGGACGCCTGAGCCTTCTTACCATACGCAAGAGACGCCGAAGGCAGACCGACGGGAGGAATGTCACCGGCCGGACCATCCAGATCGAGCTTGACGATGGTATCAAGCTCGTGGCGATCTGACTTTGGAACCGAAATCTCAACGGCGTCGTCGCTTTGTTTGACCGTGGCGGCGCCGCCGGTCAGGACGGAGCTTGCGACGATCTTTTTGGAGATAGCAGGTAACATCAGGTTCTCGCCCGGCCAATCGAGAACGTGGACGTAGATAGTATTGCCTTTACACGTGCTGGCGCCCCAGAGCCCCGGCATAAACGGCCCGCCGCGAGTGGCGTAAATGCTCTGGCCGTACTTGTTGAGCCAGACGCCCATTTCCCGCAGCCGTTCGACCTGCCGCGGCTCAATCCGGCCGTCCGGCATAGGGCCGACGTTGAACAAAAAGTTGCCGTCCCCGCCAGCAACCCTCACCAGTGTCTGGATACATTCATCGAGCGATTTCATCTGGTCGTCCGGCTTCCATGCCCACTGCCGGCAGATGGTTATGCAGCTCTCCCACGGACGGTCGTTCTGGAATTTTCCGATTTTCTGCTCCGGCGTGTCGTGGTCGGCGGGCAGCCCGGCACGGTTGTTGATGATGACGTGGGGCTGAAGCTGCCGGATCATCCTGATGAGATTCTCCGAGTCCCAGTCCTGCGCCGTCCCGCCGAGGCCGTCGAACCATACGATGTCGATCTTGCCGTAATTGGAGCAAATCTCCCGAAGCTGGCCGTGGAGGAACTTGATGTAGCGTTCGTGGTTTTCCGTGCGATAGTCGGGGTGATACCAATCCACGGGCGAGTAATAGAAGCCGAGCTTCAGGCCGGCCTTGTGGCAGGCGTCGGCTAACTCCCTGACGACGTCGCGTTTAAACGGTGAGTTCGTTATCTTATAGTCGGTCAGTTTGCTGTCGAACATCGAAAAGCCGTCATGGTGCTTGCTGGTGAACACCAGGTATTTCATCCCGGCGTCTTTGGCGATTTGCACCCACTCGTCGGCGTTAAACTGGACCGGATTGAACTGCTTGTAGAGATTGTCGTAAACCTCGACGGGTATCTCACCGGTCCCCGCATCGCGCCTGCCGCGCCGCTGCCCACCGCGAGACCAGCCGATCTCCGTGCCCTTCAGACTGACCGGCCCCCAGTGAATGAACAAACCGAATCTCATTTCTCGCCAAGCCTGGATGTCCTCCGCTGCCGCTTGCAGATAATCCTTCGAGCCGCTCGTGCCGCTATTCGCCGCTGCCGCAAAAGACGTCGCGAACGAAGATACACTCAATCCTATACAAAGCGCAATGGAGTACCTGATCCACCCTTTCGTCCACATTTTTCCTCATCCTTTCAATTTGCAGCGCAGGATATTTGGTGCGATTTCATCGCACCCTACATATACTACTGACCACCTGCGAACCGATTACCGCCTTCTTCTGCCCTTCATGACTCCATCGGCGCGGCGGTTAATCTCGTCCGATATGTTCAAGTCGCGGATTTTCTGGGCTAATTCTCCGGCGGCCTGCCTGTCCGTCTCAACCATGTTGCCCGCCAGCTCGACGGCGGCAAGACCCGCTTCGGCTTTCATATTGCCGTCCTTGACAAGGTCCAGGAGCCGTGCGGCCACTTTCTTGTCGGGCACCGAGCCCATAGCTGAAACCGCCAGTTTCTTCTCCTCGTCCCGACGCGCGTGGTCGAAAGCCGAGAAGCAAAGCTCAGTCCGGTCATCAAGCGGGGCCGTCGTGCCGGCCTTGACCAAACGCATGGCGCCTCCGATGGCCAGGACATGATGAGTCAGACTGGTCTGCTGCCCCGAGGCAATGCCAAGCAGGATTTGAGCGGCCTGGTAATCAGGCCAGTCGCTCAGGGTGCGTATGCCGGCGTCGCGCAGCGCCTCATCCGAGGATTGAGCCGCCTCCGCAACCGTTTTGAGAGCCGTCGCTCCTCCTGCGGCATTAAGAGTCGTCAGCAGAGACAGCTTGACCTCTGTGCCGGATGTCCCCATCTGGTTGATAATGATCTGTGCCGCAGCGTCCTTGTCCTGAGCCTTGGCCAGGACGGACTTGAGCGTGGCAACGGCGTTTTGGCGGGCCTCGCCGCTCTTTGTTTTGGCTAACAGGCCCGTCAGGGTTTGGATGTCACCTGAGTCCGCCACGGCAGCAAGGGCCTTAAAGGCGGTGGCGCTGATCCGGCCGTCCTCCTCGCCGGCGTAGCCAAGCAGGCTTTCCACGGCCCCCGCCGTCCGGCGCTCACCGAGAAGGCCGATGGCCGCGACGCGTGAGCTCACGTCGCCCGACGCCGCCTGAGCCTTAATCATCTCCTCAACGCGAGGCCCTACCATGACGGCCAAGCCATTGAAAGCCGCCTTTCGAGCGGCGCCTTCGCCGCCGACCGCGATCTGCAGCAGAGCTTCCGCCGCCTCGTCGCCGCCGATGTGTGTCAACGTATCGACGGCAGCCAGGCGCACAGACTCATCTTCACTGCTCAGCATCGCTTTGACAGGTTTGACGCAGGAAAGATCGCCGCGGTCGGCAATCAGGCCGAGAACCTGACTCTGGAAGTACGGGTCCAGCTCGCCGAGCATCTCAGTGAGCGCACGCATGGCATCTTTGGTCGGCGCATTGCGAGCGGCCTGAACGGCAACGGAGCGGATTTTCGGATTATCGCTTTTCATGGCTGTTCTAACGACTTCCACTGCGCGCTGTCCGTCACACGTCGCCATGCCATTGAGAGCCGCCGCACGGATGAAAAAGGCATCTTCGCCCTGCTCACGCCGTTTCTCCCGGTCGATAGCCCAGTTATTGAGGTCAACGTAAATGCTCATGGCCTGCTCAAATTTCTGCTGCTTGACGAGCTTGCCGGCAAGGTCCACAAGGCCCCGGGCCGCCACGATCTGGTCGGCAACGGTCCCTTTCTTGAGGGTATTTACCATAACTGCGGCATTTTGCTGAAGCGCCGCGCTTTGCGCAACAATCGTCTCGAATTGGGAACGCTCCTGGAGCGAGTGGAGCAATGCGGCCTTCCATGCCGGATCCTTAGCTTCATTCTGCGCGCGTTCAAGGCTCTGCATGGCAGCACTTGACGGGTTTTTCTCCAGCGCCCGCCGGGCGTAGTCGCGCAGCTCTTTATCCTGGCTTGAGAGCAGGTTAGTCAGAGTTTTCACGGACTCATCCTTGCCGATTCGCTCAAGCTGCAAGACGAACCAGTTGCGGACCACCGCCGGCATCTCGGCGGTCTCGACGGTCCGGCACAGGACACGCGCCAGCGCCTCCCGCTCGGCCTCCGCGCCGGGACGCGCGGCGTGAGACCCCATGTCCTGCAAGGCAATCTGGTGTTGGTAACGAGAGCCGACGTCCTCAGCGGACATCAGGGGCAGCAGGTAGTCCACCGCCTTCTGATACGCCTGAGCCATCTGTTCGGCGTTACGCTCCGGCCCCTGGGCCTTGCCGCGAAGCTGATTCACAAGCTCCTCTGCGCTTTGCCCGTACGTGCTCTGGGCTATTGCCAGAACGATTAAAATTCTCATTGTCAGATTCATTATTCTTGAGAGCCTGCCGCTCATTTTTATTCCCCTTTCAAAGAATTTTCGATGTGGCGATCCGGCATGCTTGCCGGATTGCCCTTGTTCCCTACCGCCGGCAAGATGCCGGCGGGACGCAAGGCCGGGACGGCCTCGCCATAAAAGAATTTTCAATTTCCAATCGACAATCGCTATGCTGCCACCCTTACAGGAAGTACGGCGCCCGTCGCAGGCGGTCGTACCAGCGGTCGGCGGCCGGATCGCCCAGGATTTTTTCCTCGGCCGGATCCCATTGGATCGGCCTGCCCAGACGCTCGGCGATACCGCTAAGGTGACAAATGGTCGCCGTACGGTGGCCGATTTCCGCATCACAGATCGTCTTGCCGCGTGTCTTAATGCACTCAAGCCAATTGTCCTCATGATCCCTCGACTCATACAGATGAATCTCGCTCGGCAGCAGTGGAGCACCGGCCAGCTCGACCGGTTGGGTATCGAGGCGATCCCCCCGGCTGACCATCACTTGCCCCTCGGTGCCGATGAACTGAATCATGTGTCCACCCCACGTACTGTGGTCCCGCAGGACGGCGGTTCCATTGGCGTAGTAGTGCGTCTGATACTCCGTGCCGTTCCAGCCCTTGGGGACGAACTTGACCGGCCCGGAATTATCCATGCCGAGCGCCCACTGAATGATGTCGAAATGATGGGCACCCCAGTCGCCGTTCTTGCGGGAGCCGTACTCCCAGAACCGCCGCCAGCCGCCGCCATAGTCGCCTTTGACCCGTTCCTGGTTATAGGGATACCAGGGCGTGGGACCCAGCCAGCGGTCATAGTCGAATCCCTCGGGTATCGGCTGCTCGGGCAGAGTGGCCGGCGGGGCAAACTCGCCCAAACCGGTATAGATGGTGTGGACCTTGCCGATCCAGCCGTTGCGAACGATTTCGCAGGCCTTGCGGAAAGCCCTCTCGGACCGCTGTTGCGAGCCGACCTGGAAAACCGTGCCGTACTGCTTACAGGCGTCGCTCATCAGCCGCCCTTCCCGGATGGTCAGCGTCATGGGCTTCTGGCAATAAACGTCCTTGCCCGCCTTAATGGCGGCCAGCGAGCAGAGCGCATGCCAATGGTCGGGGGTTATAACAAAGACCGCGTCAATGTCGGGCCGCGCACAGAGCTGCTCATACTCCAGGTATGCCTCACATCCCCGGTACGCCCCGCCGGCGGCCTTGTCCGCGTAGGTTTTTTCGGCCGTTCTCTTGGCGTTCTCGCGTTTGTTCTGATCCACGTCGCATACGGCCAGGACCTGCACGTCGCGGCGATTCAGCATGCCCCTGAAGTGCCCGCCCATCATCAGGCCCATGCCTATCATGCCCAGAGTAATGCGGTTGCTGGGAGCCGTCGCGCCAAAGACCGTTGAGGGCACGACGGACGGATACGCCGCGACGGCGCCAACGGCGGCGGCCCCTCTCAACAGAAAATCGCGGCGGCTCAGAAAATGATTCTTCTTCATCGAATGATTCTCCTGATTTGTGCTATTCATTCATTGGGTTACCCCTTCAGGGGGTGATTCTATCCTGAGGGTATTGCCGGCTCAAGGGTTGGGCCATGAATTTTCGGAACATTTTCCGGCTCGTCGGCGAAAAGCCATCCCCAAGCTGCGCTTGAGGATGCCACCCAGCCGGCGGCCAGCACACCGGCCTATTTGGCGATGGTTGTATGAGCGGCGTCGAACATTCTTACCCCACCCGCGTCCAGTTGGAGGATCAGGCCTTTTTCGGGGTCAATCCCGATGCAGTGGCCGGCGAATTTGACGCCGTTGAAGATGAGCGCCGTTCTGTGCCCCAATTGAATGCTCAGCTTGCACCACTCTTCGATCACTTTCTGTCGGCTCTCTTGCGCCGCGTCAAGCCAGTGGTCTATCGAGGTCAGGAGCCTCTTGGCCAGCGGGGTACGGCCGATAAATGAGCGACTCTCGATGTCAATGCTTGTTGCAATGGATCGCAATTCTTCGGGAAAGGATTCCGGCTGTTGATGGCAGTTGATGCCGACGCCGACAATGAACGAGCCGCCGGCGGGGCCGGTCTTCGATTCGAGTAGGATGCCACCGACCTTCCTGCCGTCTAATAGTATGTCGTTCGGCCACTTGATTTTCGCATGGTTCTTACCCGGCCTGCCGACGGCCTCAGCGACCGCCACGGCACAGGCAAGCGACAGCACGTGGGGCGGCAAGGGGTTCTCGGTCAGGACAATGGAACAGAGAATGCTGTCCGCCCGGCCGCTGCTCCATTTGCCGCCGGCTCTGCCCCTGCCCGCCGTTTGCTCTTCGGCGAAGATAACCAGGCCGTCATTCTCTTTGTTCTTTGCATATTCCGCGGCAACGTCGTTCGTGCTGGACGTGCTGCGGTACACGAGGATTTTTCCGCCGATGCGATTGGTCCCCAGATTCGCTTTTAATTCATCGGGATCCAGCCGGTCTGATTTCATCGTCAATTTCCGATTGCCGATTGCCGATTTACAATCGAAAATCGCAAATCATAAATCCATTACCTGTCAAGCCCAATGTCAACGGCCCTTGCCGAATGCGTGATTGCACCGACGGCGATCCGGTCGATGCCGCATTGGGCGATGGCCGAAACGCTGCTCAGCGTGATATTGCCGGACGCTTCCAGCAGCGGCTTCTTTCCTTTGCCGCACATCTTGTCCCGCATTGCGACGGCATGTTTCAACTGCCACTGGCCCATGTTATCGAGCAGCACAATGTCGATGCCCGGAATCTCCAGGACGTAGTTAAGCTGGTCATCGACGTGGTCAACCTCGACGGCAACGAACTTGGCTCTTTTGAGCTTTCCGGCCTTACGGACTACTTTCCGCAGCCTCCCCTGGAAGTCTCTGCCCAACTGAGCCAGATGGTTGTCCTTGATCAGAACGCCGTCGTACAGCCCGATCCGGTGGTTGTATCCGCCGCCGCAACGGACGGCGTACTTTTCGAGGATCCGCCAGCCGGGCATCGTCTTGCGGGTGTCGTATATTTTTGCTTTCGTCCCCTGAATGGCATTGACGTACATTCGCGTCGTTGTGGCGATTCCGCTGAGCCTTTGCAGAAAGTTAAGCATCACCCGCTCGGCGCTGAGCATGGGCCGCAAAGGCCCTTCGACCGTTCCGAGCCGGCTGCCAACGTGAGCGGATTGGCCGTCGTTGACGCGCACTTTCAGCTTGAGCCGCCCGTCGTAGCACTTGAGAATCTCTTTGGCCACGCCCATTCCGCACACGATGATCTCTTCGCGTGAAACAATATTTGCTTTGGCAACGGTATGATCGTCGAACAGAAGCTCGCTCGTTATGTCACCCCGTCCAAGGTCTTCCTCGATGGCCATTTGAATAAGAGGACGAACTTTCGCAATGTCAAGTTTCTTCATTTTCTCTCTTTCTGTTATGTTCTGGGCTCAGCGATGAAGGACTCTTTCTCTTTTGTCGTTTGAGATTCTTCGCAGCCAAGAAGCTGCTTTTCTTTCTTTTAGAATCAACCAGGACCAGCTCGGGCAGCTCTTTCAGCTCCCGCAGTTGGTCCCGCAGAAAAGCGGCCCGCTCAAAGTCCAGGTCCCGGGCCGCCTCAAGCATCTCCGTTTCAATTTGGGACGCCAACTCGACCTTTTCGTACTCATCAGCCCCGAAACGCACCGCCTCGCGAGCCGTCTGCCTTGCTTTTACCTGCTGCGTCAGCCCCGAACGAATCTCCTTCTTTATCGTCTCGGGCGTAATATTGTGCTCCTGATTATACCGAAACTGAATTCTACGGCGCCTGTTCGTTTCGTCAATAGCGTTCTGCATCGATTCGGTGACGGTGTCGGCGTACAGAAAAACGGTGGCGTTTACGTTCCGGGCGGTCCGCCCGATGGTCTGTATCAGCGAAGTCTGGCTTCTCAGGAACCCTTCCTTGTCCGCATCGAGGATGGCCACGGCTGAAACTTCAGGCAAATCCAGGCCCTCACGAAGCAGATTCACGCCCACCAGCACGTCGAAATCGCCGTGACGCAGGTCCCTGAGTATCTCAATCCTCTCAAGGGTGTCAATCTCGCTGTGCAGGTAGCGGCATTTGAAACCTTTCTTCGCAATGTAGCCCGAAAGGTCCTCGGCCATCCGTTTGGTCAGGGTCGTAACGAGCACCCGCTCTTTGGCGGCGATCCGCTTTTCGATCTCGCCCAGCAGATGGGGAATCTGATTGCCCGCCGGACACACGAAGATTTCCGGGTCCAGAAGCCCCGTCGGCCTGATGACCTGCTCGACAACCTCATGATTGCATCGGTCCATTTCAAACGGCCCGGGCGTGGCCGAGACAAAGATAACCTTCGACCAGTTCTCCTGGAACTCTTCGAAACGCAGGGGCCTGTTATCCAGGGCGCTCGGTAATCTGAAGCCGTGCTCCACCAGAACCTCTTTGCGGCTCCGATCCCCCGCCCACATGGCCTTCAACTGCGGGATCGTGGCATGAGACTCATCAATGAACAGAAGGAAATCCCTGGGGAAATAATCAATCAGCGTATAGGGCCGCGATCCCGGCGACAGGCCGGCCAGATGCCGGGCATAATTCTCGATTCCACTGCAATAGCCCACCTCCTGCATCATTTCGACGTCGTACATCGTTCGGGCCGCAAGCCGCTGGGCCTCCAGCAGCTTGCCCTGGCTCCGCAGCTCCGCCAGGCGCTGCTGCAGCTCCGCTTTGATACTGTCGATAGCCGAGCCGATTCGATCCGCCGGCATGATGTAGTGCTGAGCCGGATAAATGAAAACCTGCTCTTCCGCGGCAAGTATTTCCCCGGATACCGGATTGATGTAGCTGATCTTTTCGACCTCGTCGCCGAAAAATTCAATGCGAATCGCGTATGATTCGTAGGATGGATGCAGCTCGACCACGTCCCCCCGGACTCGGAACGTCCCTCTCTGGAAATCGATGTCATTGCGGGCGTACTGGATATCCGCCAAACGGCCGAGCAGCACATTCCTTTCGCAACGCTCGCCGGTCCTGATGGCTACGACGCTGGCCTTGTAATCTTCCGGCGAACCCAGCCCGAAGATGCAGGAGACGGACGCGACAATAATACAATCCTTTCTCGTTGAAAGGCTGGTCGTAGCCGAAAGACGAAGCCGGTCCAGGTCGGCATTTTTGGAGGCATCTTTCTCTATGTAGATATCCCGCTGCGGAATATACGCTTCCGGCTGATAATAATCGTAGTAACTCACAAAATACTCGACGGCGTTTTCCTGGAAAAGCTCCTTGAATTCCTCATAAAGCTGAGCGGCCAGCGTCTTGTTGTGGGAGATGACCAGTGTCGGCAAATCGTTTTGAGCGATGACGTTCGCCATGGTGAACGTCTTGCCGCTGCCGGTCACGCCCATCAACGTCTGGAACCTTTTGCCGGCGCACAACCCCGCCCGGAGCCGGTCTATAGCTTCCGGCTGATCCCCGGCGGGCTTCAACGCATTGTTGATCTTGAATATACCCATAACAACCACACTATTTTAGCGAAGTATTGGGCAAATCTCACGAAGAATCTCACAGCAGATGTATTGGATTGACTTGCGTTTAGTTCAGGAATCCGGTATATTGTAGTTTGGATATTGTTAAACTAAAGAGGGAGACGGTATGAGAACCGTAAAGGTTATTATTCTTTTTACGCTGGTTGTACTGGCGGGACCAGCGGAAGCAAAAGCAGCCGATGCCGGTTCAATTGTCAGTTGGGGAGCCATCGCCTTCGACTCCAAAGAGCTCGATGCCAATGATTTTATAGCCATCTCCGCAGGAGACCATCATGTTCTGGCCCTCAAATCGGATGGTTCCATCATCGGTTGGGGTTCAAACAAGTATGGACAGGCCATGCCGCCGGACGGCAATGATTTCGTGGCCGTATCTGCAGCGCGTGTTCATAGTCTTGCCTTAAAGAAAGACGGCTCAATTGTTGGCTGGGGTAATGCTGAGGATATTGGCCTGATTCCGCAGGCAAATGACGTCATTGCCATATGCGCAGCGTCGAGCCTTTATTTCCCTGAATTCGGAGGCTATAGCCACAATCTGGCCTTGAGAGCCGATGGTTCTGTCCTGGCTTGGGGCTGGAACAAATACGGTCAGGCCGACGCTCCTCCGGGCAATGATTATGTTGCTATCGCAGCAGGCGTCAACCATAGTCTGGCCTTGAAATCCGATGGTTCCATAATCGGTTGGGGGGCAAATGATGAAGGACAAGCAAACCCCCCCGACGGCAATAACTTTGTAGCTATAGCCGCAGGAGGCAATCACAGTGTTGCACTGAAAGCGGATGGTTCAATCGTTGCCTGGGGCTGGAACTACTGGGGTCAGGCGACAGCGCCGGAAGGTAACGATTTTGTTGCTATCGCTGCCGGCTGGTCGCATAGTCTTGCCCTGAAATCTGATGGTTCGATCATGGGCTGGGGAGCTAACAGTTCCGGCCAGACAATACCTCCAGACGGCAACGATTTTGTGGCCGTTTCGGTTGGAAGTGGATTTTCTGTTGTTTTGAAGAGGGATGGTTCGGTAATCGGGTGGGGAGGCAACAACTACGCCCAGTCTAAACCACCGATAGGTACGGACTTTATTGCGGTTTCTGTAGGGGGTTATACAGCCATTGACAGCACGACCGCCAGCCATAACGGGGTCGCCTTAAACAAAGATGGTTCGATTGCTAATTGGGGCAGCGTCGTGGAACCTCCTTTAAAAAACGGCCTTATTGCTGTATCCGCTGGAGATCACAATCTTGCCCTTAAATCCGACGGCTCCATTATCGGCTGGGGTCCAAATGGCTATGGACAGGCAACCCCGCCCAATGGCAGTGATTTTGCGGCAGTATCCGCAGGGGGTAGGCATAGCCTTGGACTGAAGTCCAATGGTTCCATCATCGGTTGGGGCGCAAATAATTACGGTGAAGCTCCATCACCTTCACAGGGTAACTTCGTGGCAATTTCTGCCGGAAGTTCGCATAGTCTTGCATTGAAATCCGACGGATTTATTGTCGGTTGGGGCTACAACTACTATGGCCAGGCTACACCGCCGTCCGGTAGCGATTTCACAGCGATATCGGCAGGAGATGCGCATAGCCTTGCATTGAAATCGGATGGTTCTGTTGTTGGGTGGGGTTATAACGGATATGGCCAGACGACACCTCCGGACGGCAATGACTTCGTGGCGATATCGGCAGGAGATTCATATAGCCTTGCGCTACGGTCCGATGGCTCGATCGTTGGGTGGGGTTGGAATTGGGCTGGCCAGGCGACACCGCCTAAAGGGAACGATTTCATTGCCATAGATGCAGGGCATTATCAGAGCCTTGCAATCAGGAGAGAGCCGGAGCCGTAGGCGGGATTCAAGCGATTGCCGCAATGTTGGTTTTCCGGCGGCGGAATATTACCGACTGGCAAGCGACTTCCTCTGAGCGCCCGGTCGCTCCGGCTCGACCTTGTCGGGATAAACAACAGCCGCCACGAGCGATTTTCCATACCGGTCCCAGAGGGCCTGTGAATCCAGATTTGAGTCGGCCGGCAGCATTTCGAAGGTCACAATCGGGATACCCAAAGTCACCCCTGCGTACGAACCAAGCGAGCCCGGCCTTGCACCGACCTTTTTGACGGGTAAATTGCAGTACTCAGCCATCCGCGAGGCCAGGGGGCCGGCGGGGCCGTCGTAGTCGATACAGCTCAGCGGCTGATGGAGGCTCACAATCCGGTCGGGCTTGTACTCCAGGACGAGCTGGCGAATTGCGCGAGCTTCCGGCTCCGACAGTGCGGTCTGTCCCGAGTGCCCGTCCGTAACGCGGTTGGCCGCCTCGAAATTGCGATTCAGATCCACGCCGTGAGCGTTATACCGGTTTTCGCGAGCCATCCCGTCAGGATTAGCCACGGGCAGGAGCACCACGGCCCGACCATTCAGCAGGTCCGGATACTCTTGCAGATGTCTTGCCAGCCGTCGCACGAGCGGCGTCCCGGCGGGCTCGCTGCCATGAATGGTCGCCATAACAAGGGTTACGTCCGGCCCCTGCCCGACGACCTGGCACACAAGGGGATAACCCTGAACCGACGTGCCGATGATGCGATAATAGGCCGGAAGTATCGTCACCGGAGGCTTCGGGGGACTCACTACCTCCGGAAAGTTTACAGGCTCATAGCATCCGGCCAGAGTCAGCACAGCCAGCAGAGCACCGACCGTTGAAACAAAAGTCCATTTATTACGCATTTCTCTTCCCTTCAAGGTTTCGCGCCTCGCGGCACAATACCAAGGCTCACCCATTATAAACTCCTGCCGTCAAGGTTAAAGTCTAAACTCTAAAACAGAGCGAATTCCCCATCTCCCGCCGGCCCCGCCGCTCTGTCGCAGTCATGTGCCGAGGCCGAAAAGACTTGTGAAAAGTCGCTTGCTCTGGTAGATTATTGTCCGGCCTACGAACTCCCGCTCACACGGGAACGAAAGTTAGATCGACGCTATTCGAGGTGACGGATGAACGTATTGTTAATCGGCGGCGGCGGACGCGAGCATGCGATCGCATGGAAGCTGGCCCAATCGAAGGACCTGAAGAAACTCTACATCGCTCCGGGCAATCCCGGCACGGCCCAATGCGGGCAGAATATACCCATCGGGGCTACTGACACGGAAAAGCTCCTGGATTTTGCGAGTCAAAACGACGTGGGTCTGGTCGTCGTCGGCCCGGAAGACCCGCTGGCCGCGGGGCTGGTCGATGCGTTTGAAGCAGCGGGCATGAAAGCGTTCGGACCGAGTGCCGCGGCGGCGCAGCTCGAAGCGGATAAAGTATTTGCAAAACAGTTGATGCGATCCAGCAGCATCTCCACGGCCGAGGGCAGAACCTTCGACAGGTTCAGCGACGCCAAGGCGTACATCGCCACCCGGGATGAACCCGTGGTGATCAAGGCGGCCGGGCTTGCACAGGGCAAAGGCGTTTTTGTCTGCGACGACCCCTCAGACGGCATCCTGGCGGCCGAGAGAATCATGCGGGACAGGATATTCGGCCCGGCAGGCGACAGAATCGTCGTCGAAGACAAGCTGCTCGGCGAGGAAGCGTCGATCCTGGCCTTTGTGGACGGCCGCAACATCTACCTGATGGAATCAGCGCAGGACCACAAGCCCATCGGCGACGGGGATACCGGCCCGAATACGGGCGGCATGGGCGCCTACTGCCCCGCACCCGTGGTCACTGACAACCTGCTGAGCCAGATTACGCGGGAGATTCTTGTGCCGCTGGTCGATGGCATGAATCGAAATGACACGCCTTACAAAGGCGTTTTGTACGCCGGGCTGATGATTACCGCCGGCGGGCCCAGAGTGCTGGAATTCAACGTCCGCTTCGGCGATCCTGAGACCCAGCCGATTCTCATGCGCCTCAAAAGCGATTTGCTGGAAGTGCTCCTGGCCGTCTGCGACGGGACCCTCGATGAAGTAACCCTCAAGTGGGACCCTCGGCCCGCGGTCTGCGTCGTCATGGCTTCGCAGGGGTATCCGGGCAGCTACCAAAAGGGCAAAAAGATAACGGGCATAAAAGAGGCACAGCAGCCTGGAGATGTAATGGTGTTCCACGCCGGCACCGCAGAGCAGGACGGCGATATTGTAACCAACGGCGGCAGGGTCATCGGGGTCACCGCCCTGGGAAAGACAATCGCCGACGCAAAGGCAAGGGCCTATCAAGCCGTGGATAAAATCCACTTCGAAGGCGCTTACTGCCGGCGGGATATCGCCGATAAAGCGATTAAAAGAGCGCAGAGCAACCAGTGAATTGTTGAGAATACCGAAGGGACAAATCGAACGTGATTTGCGTTTTTCATGGCCCGATCTAATGCTCAAAACTCCAGAGCTCAAACGATTACTCGACGGCTCCTGACGTACGCGGTTTTGGCCGGCCTGCTGTGGATTTTCTACATCGCAGCCGGCAGGGCCCTGTGCTATATCGCCATGCGGCAGATCGCCGGGCTGACCAACACAAAAATAACGACCCAATCCGTTGAATTTCACACGGATGGCTCGGTCTATATAAAGAACCTCGTAATCGGCCCCTACAATGTAACCGACCCCTACCCGGAGCAGGGCAACGAGACCATACTTACCGCAGAAGATGTCTATACACGCTTCAGCCCGAGCAGCTTCCTGCTGCTGCGGCCCCGCCTCAAGGTCATAGAGATCAACGGTTTCGTTTTCAACGCCCGGCACAACCTGGACACGGGGCAATGGAATCTGTCCGCCCTCAAGATCCTGCCGCTCAAGGACGGCACCGACAGAATGCCGAGTATTCACCTTCGGGATGGAATGCTGGAATACAGCAAGATTTCGGAAGGCGGGACAAGGGTTGCCCTTCGCACGCCTTTAGATGCACGATTCGAATTTGACCCGAAAAACGGAAAAGGCTATAGCTTCGAGATCGCCACGGCCGCTATGGCTTCCGGTTTTGGCAAGAGCCGCTTGACGGGATACTGGAAGCCGGGCCGTGTCACGATCGCCGGCGGAATTTCGTCCGTCGATGTGCCCGAGCTTGAGATGGCATGGATCATAGACGTGCTGGCGGCGGAGCTGACGTACGACCAGGACGACGCGTTCTCGCTGAAGCTGACGATAAAGAATTTGGATTCCAGGCGCAGCCCTGCACTGCAAAAGCTTGCATTAGCAGGATCCGCTTTGCTGGAGAAGCCCGGCCCTGTTGCCGCACTGCAACGATTCTTCGAGCAGTATCAGCCGCGGGGAAAAATAGACGTTGACTTTCAGGCGTCCGGGAACCTGAGCCGCTTGAGCGCAAGTGCCTTATCCGGCACGGTGTACTGCAAGGACGTCACCTTCTGCCACCAGAAGTTCCAATATCCAATAGAGCATCTGGCCGGTCCAATCGACTTCTCCGAACGCAGCGTAAAACTGAACAACTTAAAGGGCAGGCACGGCAACGTCGAGCTTTCTTTTGACGGATCCGCCGAAGACGCTGCTTCGGGTTGGCAATACGAAATCCGGATGAGAAGTGACAAGATGTCGCTGGACGACGACTTATATAACGCGATGAACGCCAAACAGCAGGAATTCTGGTGCGACTTTTCCCCAACGGGCTTCGCGGCGATAGACTACCGGTTCAGCCGAACGTCGCAAACCGATAAACAAGACAAGCTGACGGTCGAGCTTCGCGGGACCGATGCCGTTTGCCGGTACTTTCCTTATCCGCTGAACAATCTGAGCGGCAGGCTCTCTTTCGAAGCTGGCAAAGTGATTTTCTCAGATATCGTCTCCGACGTAAACGATCGCAAGATTACCGTAAATGGCGAAATAAAACCCGACGGTCCGGAAAACCTGAGGTACGACATCTCGATCCGGGTCAAGAACATGCCGCTGAACTCGACGCTGGAAGCGGCGCTGCCGGCGCGACAGAAAGATTTATTCAGGCAGTTTAGCCCGGCGGGTCTGGCCGATGGGGACATCAAGGTTTCGACAAGAACCGGCCAGCCGTTGAGTTTTACAGCGGATCTATCCTTCAAGGAGGCTTCTTTGAAGTGCGAGCAGCTTCCCTTTGCCATCTCCGACGTAGCAGCCACGGCTGTCTTTACGCCCGATTTGATCACCGTCAAGGACTTCTCCGGCCGGCACGAAAATGGGCTGATCTCTTTGACGGGCCAGGTCCGGCCGGTCGGCGAAGGCGGCCGGCTCCTTTATGACATCGCACTGAAACTCGAACAGACCCAGCTCAACGGCGATCTGCTCGGTTTGCTGCCCCGCTCGCTGGAGAAAATCGCCTCGGACTTGAAGCCCGAGGGAAAGGTAAACGCCAGCGTCGATCTGCACAAAACAAGTCTCACGAAGCCGCCCGAATACAGCATCACTTTGAAATGCCTCAACGACAGCGTTATCATCCCCAGCCTGTGCTATCTGCTCACGGACATCACGGGGACACTAACGATAGACGCTAATCAAATCACATTCGATAATCTTGCCGCAACCATAGGGGATGACATACCAAGCAACGGAACCAAAGTGACCATGAAACTGAACGGCGAGGTCGCGCTCAGCGATCAAGTTTTCAGCAGTGCCGTCCTCGATCTCGACGCTCATAGCGTGCATTTCGACGAGCAGTTCGCTCGGGCACTACCTCTGCACGTTCAGCCCCTGCTCGACAAGCTCGACCCCAACGGCACATTTGATTTGGGTTTTGAGGATATCCGCATCCTCAGAACACAGGACGGCGGAAAATCAATTGACTTCGCCGGCGACGTTACGCTCAGCAAGTGCGGTTTCGAGATGTCCGGCTCCAAAATACATTTGGACGCCGCATTAACCACAGAGGGCACGTACAAAACCAGCGAGGGCCTGACCGCCTGCCGGACCGCCCTCGACGACGGTTCGTTGAGAATCAAAGGCAAATCGTTCACCGCCTTGAAGGCGAATATTTTGTACGATCCGGACTTGCGGCAGTGGTCCACCGAAGACCTGACCGCCGACTGGTACGGCGGAAAGCTCAAAGGCAAGTTTACTTTCAAGCAGCCCGCCGGCCAGGCCGGAGAATACGTCCTCCAGACGGGTTTCAACAACGTCGATCTGAAACAATTTCTTTCGGATACGGAATCCCGGAAGGTTCCCGAGAACGGCCACACGAGCGGCAAAATGAACGGCTCGTTCAGCGTCAACGCCCGAATCGGCGACAATTCGTCACGCGTCGGCGCATGCAAGCTGCAAATAAGCGATATGCAGGTCGGCAAGCTCTCACCGTTGGCCAAGCTCCTGAGCGTCCTGCAACTGACGGAGCCGCAGGATTACGCCTTTGACCAGATGTTCGTCGATTCGTACATCAGGCAGAATGACCTGCTCGTCAAGAAGCTCGACTTATCCGGCCGCGACGTCGCCTTTTACGGCTCGGGCCAGTTGGACCTGAAAACGCAAAGCGTCGATCTGAGCCTCATCGCGCGAGGCCGGCGCCTCGCCACGGACGACCCCTCGATCTTCCAATCCCTCACCGAAGGTCTGGGCCAGGGCGTCGTCCGAATGAACGTCACCGGCAATTTCAACGACCCGAAGGTCACGACCAAAACCCTGCCGGTCATCGAAAGCACACTCCAGATTCTCGGAGCCAAACCGGCCGTACCGAATTGACGGGCTATATCTGCGAGTACGGCGCCGGCTGAAGGATGATATCGGTGATATTCGAGACCGTGTCCTTGTACGCCGCATCGCCGCTGAGTTGTTTCCACTCCGGAGAACCGCCGAATACCTTCCACTTCTTATCGCGGTCCGCCAGATTCTCAAAAACCAGCATGTAGGTCAGGTTCGGCATCTTCGGCCCGACGATCGTCTCGCCGAAAAACACCGGCTCCAAACCCGTCTTGAGGAAAATCTCTATCTCGCCGCCCTCGTTGAACATCTCGACCTTCTTCTTGGCCGCCTTGATGCTGTGGCTCTCGTACGTGCGAAGCTCGAAGATGCGATCTTTTTTCTCCGGCACGTGCAGCTTGGGCATGCCCTTGAAGGCGAGCATCAGCGAGCTTTCCACGCGGACGTACGCCGGCTCGGACAAGGGAGCATCGATGAACGCCGCCCCGGCCTTGCGGTACTCGTCATCCGCCATCAGCAGCGAGGAGGAATTCGCCGCCGTATCGAGCGACTTGTGCACGAGCAGGACGTAAAGCGTCGGTTTGTTCGGCCCGTACATGGCGTTGAAGACGCCGACCTGGCCGATGCCGATGCGGTTCATCGCCGGTATGCCCACCTCACGCAGGAAGTTGCCGACCAGGTTTTTCTTCGAGCCTGTGTGCAGATAGTATTCCCGCCACTCGAAGTACTGCTGTTTGCCGTCACCGTCCGCAGCCGCCGCTAAGGAGCTCGTCCCCACGGCCCCCGCAGCACCCGCAGCACCCGCCACCGCCAAAAACTCTCGTCTGTTCATTTTCAAATTCTCCATGTTGATTGTGATTTACGGTTCGGTCCCGATTCTGACCCGGCCCACACAATACCCCAAACCCCTCACCCCGTCAATGTCTCGCAGCAACAAGTCGGATTCTCAATGCTCGTTTTCCCCGCGAATTCGGGATTCGTGGTTGAAAATCCCGCTGGAGCAGTGTAGATTCGTGAGGCGAACGATGAAGCCGGATATATTGTGGGTGCAGGATTGTGAGCGAACAGTTTGGGCGAAAAAAGGTGGCTTTGCTGTGTTATTTGGCGCGTCTGCGGCGTTGATGCCGCTGCGAATTAAATATGGCGTCTCCGAGTTCAGAACAACACACGGATTTCCACCGGCAGTTCGATATCAGCTACGTTGACCCGAAGCTGCCGAAGCCGACCTTCGAATTGGCGTTAAAGCACTATGTCGCCTCGGCGCTGATTTATGGGGCCGTGCTGGTACTGTTCACAGTCAGCCCGTGGTTCCGCGGCCTGCTCAGCGGCAGGCTGTACAGGGGCTATTCAGCGTTGACCGCCTACTACGTTGCCTATGTGGCCTATCTGGTGATTTGCCCCTTCGTTGTCTTTCTCGGGCGGCCCCGGTCGCTGTGGGTGTCCAAAAACGTGCGAATCGTCGGCTATTTGAAGCGACTGGTTCTGTGGCTTACCCGGTCCGCAAACCAGCCTGCCGGACAAGACTGGAAGCCGACGTATCATGAAAAGCACGCGATAATGTTTCTGCTGATCAAGATCATCTACGGCCCGCTGATGATCGGCAACCTGCTGGCCTCGTACAAGACCGTCGTCCTGATTGTGAATGGCATGAGCAAGTTACCGAGCGGCGCCTCCTGGCTATATACGTTTGATGCGGGCTACGAATTGCTCTACAACCTCGTTTTCCTTCTGGACCCGGCCATGTTCGCCGTGGGCTATCACAGCGAGTCCGGCTTGCTGGGAAACAAGCTGCGCTATGCGGAGACCAACCCTTTTCACATCCTTGTGTGCCTGGCGTGTTATCTGCCGTTCAACATGGCGACCGGCGCGGTATTAGGTCCGTCGAGCCAGAGCGCCCTCATCCTGTGGCACGGCGATCTGAGCCACCCAGCTACCTGGGTGCTGCGGGGCCTGGGCGCGTTCTTTCTGCTTCTGCTGCTGTCCTCGTCGCTGTCTTTGTTCACCCGGGCCAGCAATCTCACCAACCGAGGCATCGTCGATTGGGGACCCTATCGCCTCGTTCGTCATCCGGGGTACATGGCGAAGAACATGTTCTGGCTGCTGACCTTAGTCCCGTTGTTTGTCCCGAACATGGCTAATCCGCGGTTCACCTGGCCGATTCATCTGTTGTTCTGTGCGACGCTCGTATGGGGATTCATCGGATGGGGCACGCTCTACTACCTGCGAGCGATTACCGAGGAGCGGTTCCTGATGCGGGACCCGGATTATGTCGCCTATTGCCGGAAGGTACGCTATCGCTTCATTCCGGGGGTCTATTGAGAAATGGGCGGATACTCGATTCTCGATGTCGGAGCGTAGCCACCCTTTTTGTCATCTTGAGCGGAGCGAAGCGGAGTCGAAAGATCTGGCCCAGACTTGAAATATGACACCGCGAAGGGCACGAAGGACACTGAGAAATAACCACGGATTACGCGGAAAAAATCGTAAATCGTAAATGAAAAGGGCCACAAAGCCACTAAGGCACGAATTTTCCCTTCGATATTCGATACCTGTCCGGCAGTCATTATGACGGATTCCTTGTTCGATACTTGATATTCATAAAGTACGTGCCTACAACGATATACATTCTATTTCCACTCCATTCTGTCTTCTGTGTCCTGTATTCTGTGTTCTACTTTTTCAACTTTTTTCACTTTTTTCAAAAAAATCCGATTTTTCCATCCTGTTTTGTGCTTCGCCAATCGCCTTCATAAATAGAAGGGCCCAATAGGCCCTTAAAAGCCGGAATTCGGGATTCGCGGTTGAAAATCCCGCCGGAGCAGTGTAGAGTTGTGACCAGCGAACAACGATGCGAGACATCTTGGATTAGGCTTTTTAACGATGGCTTTGAGAGACTGAGCATAAAATAGCAGACGTTCTGTATAATTCGGAACATGTAGGCGAAATGAATAAGGTAACATGAGTAGGGAGAGAACCCAATGAAGGCTATAGCGACCGTCAATTTCAAAGGAGGTGTCGGCAAGACGACAATCACTTGGCTACTCGCCAAATATGCAGCCGAAATCGAAAAAGCGAAAGTTCTCGTCGTTGATACAGACGCCCAAATGAGCCTGACCATGGCCGTACAACTCAACGAGGAAAAGGGAACTCTAGTCAACGAGTTCCAACAGTGGTATGACAATACCCATAAGAAAAGGAACAAAACCATCCTGAGTGCCCTCGACGCATATGATCAGATGAAGGAGGGGCGTTTCGATTTTCCAATCAACTCATCCTTTATTTATGAGATGAGCGAAACGCTCCACTTTATTCCGTCCGAGCCGGAGCTTTACTGGCTTGAGTTGGACGTATTCGACCGGGAGAAGGTCAAGCACTTCATTCGTGCCCTGATGGGCAAGATGCAGCATTCCAAGGGGTATAATTACGACTACATCATGTACGATTGCCCGCCTAACTTCACTGCACTATCCTATTCTGTACTGAGTTGTTGCAGTCTCATCCTAATCCCTGTGAATCCTGATGTCTTCGCCTCACGTGGTGTGAGTCTGATGCTTGAGGGCCTGCGTTATAGGATTGAACCATGGCCCAGTCCTGAAATCGCCGTCTTCATGAACAAGGCAAAGTTACGAAGTAACAGACTGACACGTGAGACTCAACAGTATTGGAACCAGACGAAAGACGCGGTTACAGCAAGAGCAGCAGCTGACATGAAAGTTACCCCCATCGACTGCCCAATACCCGATAGGGTGGACATCAAGAGAGCCATTCCGGGCAGATATTTCCCCCAGGACTACATAACCGCGTTCAAACACCTTTGGGATAACGTTAGAAAGCTCGTGAGTTGATATGGACAAGATTCAGACAATTCTTCAGACTATTGAGTCAATCGAAGAGAAAATCTTGGAACTCAAAGAGCAAGTCGGTGCTCTTGATAAACCCAAGAAAGCCAAAAGACCGAATATATGTTTGCCAGACGACTCTGGATTGAAGACTGAGTATGAATTGCTATACCGCAAGTTTCTTGAGGCGAAGTCCGATGTCGTCGCAGACTTCATTAGCAGTCACAGCAACACCTATCTGACGGCCTTTTTCAAATCCAACAGTTTGCCGATTGACTTGAAGCGAGTTTCAAAAAAAGGCGCTACTGAGCAAATGCGGAACTGGCTCTCTCAAAGGAAAGCTATCACTGCTCCAGTGATAGAGAAAAACCGTGGAACTCAAACAGAACCACAATAATTGAAGACTCGTACTATTGCAGGCTTTGTTCATGACCAGAACGACGCGCGACAAAACAACAAGGGGCACGTAGCTCGGAATCAACAAAAGTGGAACTACTGACCAAAGTAACATACTCAAATTGGAAGGGGGCAAGCAATGCAAGAGTACCATGACGACGAACGGGAACAGAAGGTCAGCAGACCATCTGAGATTGATCAGATTCGAGAGGAACTCAGGTTGTTGAAAGAACAATTGCTGCCAGATAAACTCGCAAAAGCGGTAGACTCTTCCTATGGAAGAATAAGGGTGTTCCTCCAAATTCTTGCGATAATAATAACCATATTCCTAACGGGCGCGATCGGCTTTGGATTCTTTGGAGTCACAAATGTTCTCTCCATTCACCAAGAGGCTACCGAAGTCCATAGTTTGGCCGAAAAAGTGTCGCAGGATCAAGAACAGGTAGAAAACTCTCTCACTTCGACTAAAGAGATGGAAGGCCAGATAGAGCGCAAAATAACAGACTTCAATGATACTTTCCAAAAAACAATTTCCGACATGCGAGGTGAATCGCAGAAAGAAATATTAGATCTCAAAACAGAGGTTGCGACTATCCGTGAAAGTCTCGACAAGACTTCGGACATTTTCAATAGAGTTGCCGTTAAAAAGCGTGACGTTCTGAACGCTCGCGAAGTGCAACTCTTGGTTCTGTTGGCTCAAGAAATTGGTCCTGACAGCCCCTCACTCAGGTTCAATCACGGATACTCGGCGATACTATTAGGGCGCTACGATGAGGCTATTGAGCAATTAGAAGCCGTTCTGGAATCCCAAGCGGTACCCCCAGATTTAATCTCTAAAGCGCAAACGCTGATAGCGGAAAGCAAAAAATGGAAACAAAACCCGCCGAAAATAGGAGAAGTCAAGAGCGTAAAATTAGGAGGCTATGACATTTTACAGATCCACGTGAACACGCTCGAGGCCTTGCGTAGAAACGGATATTTCACGTATGAGCAAGCACAGAAAATCATCAACGATGCCAAAGCCGAATAGTAGCCTTTAAAAGCCCGGCAGGGTAGGGCGAGCCGCCACCCTATGGGGCATGAATCGGATTTCTCAGGAGGTTGTTTGTATTTGGAATGTCGTGACATGCATTTTATTTCGTGGCCAGATGCTTCGACTACGCTGCGCTCCGCTCAGCATGACAGACAACGGTGGGGCAAGCCGAATCAATTTACTATTTACGATTTTCTATTTACGATCGGCAATTGAGAATGAGATTCTTCGGCTTGGCCTCAGAATGACAAACGCCTAAGATCAATCATTTCTCTGTGTTCTCTGTGCCCTCTGTGGCTAACAATCTGTCTTATTGCTTTGGATTCATTAGGCGGCCTATGAAGAGGATGCCGTTGGAGTGGTTGTCGCGGATCAGGAATACGAACGGATGGTCGGCTCGGAAGACGGGGGTTTCGCTGGGGCCCATAGAGGTCAGCTTCATTGTTACGCCCGTCGCGGCGGCGGCTTCGGTGCCTTCCTCATTAACGTCAACGTAGGCCTTGTGAATGACGGCCGAGATGAACAGGTCCTTCTTGCCGTCCATGCCGGAGAAATCGGCATCCGGCGTAAACGCATCTTTCATTCCCATGGATTCCAGTGTGGAGGCCAGGCTGAACTGGCTGGTCGCCTTGAACTTAGGAATAGAGACAATGACCTCGCGGCGGAACAGCTTCGCCAGCCACTGCGAGAGATTCTCCGCGGTGAGGGCCTTCTCAAGCTCGGCCAGGCCGTCGGTCGCCTTCGGAAGCAGGATAATCATGGACAGCTCATCCTTCACGTACGGCAATTCGAGCCCCTGGAAGTCTTCAGTCTCCATATAGCGGAACTCACCTGTCTGGTTCATCATCGGGGCCTGAATCTCACGCCCATCGGCGAGGGTAAACGGAGCGTCTTTTGTCTGGTCTTTTTTGAACTGCCTGGCCCAGTTGCCCTTGAAGTAAATGGCGTTGGTCAGGACCAGCCGGGTCATCGAATCCAGCACGCCGGCGCCAATAAGGTCTTTGATCTTGTCTTTGGTCTGTTTTTCCACCCAGGTATTGATGGTCTTGCGGGCCGCCTCCGTAGCGGCGACGAAATCGACCTCATTGAGCCGGCCATCGTAGTTGGTCTCAGTGGATTTCAGAAATTCTTTGAGAAAGCCGAACCCCTTCTGGCCCCACAGCGCGTTGGCCACGGTCAGGGTGTAAGCCCCCTTGCGGCCCCTTTTGTTCAGGTCTTTGACAATCTGCCCGAACGCCGAGCCGAACTGCCCGCGATCCGTCGAAGTGGGAAAATGGAGAACCTGGGCCATCTGCGAAGCCGTCTGGCCCCGCGCCCCGGCGTACGTCATGGCCAGAGCCGTCGAGATGCTGTAAGGCGAGAAGAACAGGTTCCCCCGCTCGCCCCGCAGCTTCGCGTAGAGTTCCAGGGCAAAGCCGTTATTTCCCGCCGTGATAAGCTCTTTGTTCGTTCCAGCACTCTTGGCAGGGCTTTGCGACGCCCAAACGCCTGCGGCCGCCGTCAGTGCCGCCACCAAGATAAGGATCCATTGCCTGGTTTTCATTTCACTTGCCCCTTTATTATTCTTTCAAAATGGTCTATTACCACTCTCTGATATTACGACGCCGGTCAAAGCCGGTCGGTTGACAGCACCCCGGCAAAAACCGCTGACGAAAGCAAAAAGAATCATAAACAGCGACTCCGGCCCTGCTCCGGGACAAAACCCCTATTCTTGCGAGGGATTTTTGACAATTATTGACAACCACAAGACATTGCTGTAGTATATATAAGGGAAATGAACTGTGAGAAGTCCTTTCTTCGAGAGGAACGTTATGGACTCGGGAAAAGATACGTTCATCCAGCAGTACAGGTGGCACATTGTGGTTATCGGTGTCGCATTGCCCATTGCCACGCTCACGTTGTTCACCGACGTCTTTGATAAATCCGGAACAGATTTGGATCGCCAGCTCGTACTATTGTTGGGTGCTTTGGTGTTTCTCGGCGCGCTTCTGGCCATGCTCTCGCGGCTGGTCAAGATCGTCGATGCCCTGCGTGATAACAGCTTGCGGCTGAAGGACTTGGCCGGCGCGATGGAAAAGATCAGCACCGAGCTGACGCAAATCAATCACAGCACCCGCGTGAGCGAGACGGCCAAGGCCATCGCATTCCGCGATGAGGACCGGCAGTCTTTGCGGGACGTCGTCTTCGACAAGCTCCAGCAGCAGGATTTCGCCGCGGCCGATACTCTCATTGACGAGATTGCCCAGCGTTCTGAATACAAGGAGCTTGCCGAACAGCTCAGGGCACAGGCCTGCCGCTACCGTGACGCGACCGACCAGGAGCGGGTTCAGCAGTCCATAGCACATATCCAGAAGCTGCTGGACGAGGCTCAGTGGGCCCGGGCGAGCACCCAGATCGAAGGGCTGATTAAAACGCATGCGGACAACGAACGCGTCAGGGCCTTGAGGCAGCTTCTGCTCGATAAGAAGCAGGGACGCAAACGAATCCTTCTGGCCGCCTGGGACGACGCGGTGCAGGCGCAGGAGACGGACCGCAGCCTTCATATCCTGAAGGAGCTGGACCTCTACCTGACTCCGAACGAAGCGTTAGCCCTCCAGGAAGCGGCGAGCGACGTCTTCCGGACAAAACTTCACAACCTGGGTGTGCAATTTGCCATCGCCGTCACAGAAAAACAATGGGCCGGAGCGCTGGATGTCGGCCAGCAGATTATGAGCGATTTTCCGAACAGCAAGATGTGCGAGGAAATCCGCGGAAAACTCGACGTTTTAAGGCAAAACGTCCAAATACAAAGCAATTAAGCGGCAAACAACCACCTCCGTACATGAATCCGCGGGGGGTGAAAAAACGCCGCCGCTTCGCTGGTTTCTACAATGCTATCCGAAAAAAAGTGTGTTTTTTTCCCTGCCTGTGTTTCCTGCCCTTGACATACAGCCGATACGTTGTTAAAGAAATGGCATCATACACAGCACACGGATAATGAGTGTCTGTGAGTGTGTGGTCACACCAGCAAGTCGAAAGACTCAAGGGCATGGATGTGAGAGTGAAATAGGAGATTTCGGTTGGTTTTGATGGAAAGGAGTCTAAGACCATGGTCAAAGGAGTGAGCAGGACGAGTATTTACGATGTAATCGGCTGGCAGGGATTGGTGAACGTCGTCTGGTATTCAACGCCCCATCCGGTGCGAATAGTGGCTCTGCCCTATGGCTTGTGCGTTTACAGGAATTTTCTCAAGGCAAGCTCGAATCAGCAGCAGTTGTTAGGCGTGCATTCCCGCGAGTATATGTCCTCGAAGCTGTTCAGGCTGCTGCGACCGAGGTACCACATGGTCAAGAGTGTTCTTGAGGCTTATGGAATAGGCTGAGCCGGTCGGGCCCGTTTTGTCACTGAAGGTCGAACAGCGATTGAGTCTTGATCATTGTCACCTGATCGGGATAAGCCGCAAACGTGTGGATGTGTAGCTCTGTGCGCCGCGCCTCGAAATCGATGTAGCAGAACGGCTGAAGCCTATCGACCTCTAATTCCGGGAACTTGACGAACACGCCGCGATTGTGCGCGAACCGCTCGATGTCCATGTGGCTCTGCCGATACAGGTTCGGACTCATCTTCTCAACCTGGAAGTCCGTCACGTAACTCGCGCCCCGGCTCAACGTGCACTTGTGCGTGCGCGGACCGCGGAATTGAAAACGCTCGAGCAGGCCCCGGGACGGAAGCATCTGGCCCGGCGAGCTGACGACCTCCGAAAGGCAGATGTCACCGGCGAACACACTGATCACGTGCGTGCAACCCGTAACCCAGATGACGGCTTCATATTTTTCCGTATTTAACTGCCGGGTCGCATAGATCTGGAAAAGCTCCGGATGCAAGGGTCTTTGAAAAAGACTAAACATCAATTCCTCAACAGCCACGTTGATTTGCGGTGATTCCATCGTATAGTCCTAACAGAAGATTCCGGCTTTCAACTGAAGCTTATTATACCAAAATCAGGGCGCCAATTCAAGGGCGATATCAGCACTGATAAGGCCGGTTCTCGCCCTTATAGGACGATTGTTGTGCAAGCATCGCAAGCTCAACGAGTAACAAAAGCCGACTTTGTTGAAAAAAAATGTCAAAAAATCGAAAAGGCCCTGGTTTTTGCTACTGAAAAAAGCGGGCCGTAATCGAGACGGCGATGATGTTGTAGGAGGCGTGCGTTCCCGCGGTAATTCCAAAGCCGCGAATGGCATAGAGGGCCGCAAAATAAATCCCGGCCATGGTTCGGAAGGCGAACTTCGTAAAATTGAACGGATCCGTGACGTTCGGCTGCCCGCTGAAGAAATCGACGTGGTGATAGGCGCTGAACAACGCCGCCGAAATAAGCACAGACAGCACAATCGAGCTGCTGTGGGTAAGCCTCAGTATGTCATGAAACAAGAGCATCAACAGGCATATCAGAATCAAACGAAAGACAAGCTCCTCATAAATTCCGGCGCCGATCCCGGTGACGAGGTTGGCCAGCAAGGGTCGCGTAGACGTCTCTGTGGCGGCTTGGCCGGTGGAGGCCAATACCCAATGCCCCTGCGCCGAAGAGCAGGTCGGCGGCGGGCCGCCCTGGTGCCAATCGACGTGGCCCTCTGCTCCGGCGGGACTATTCAGAAACAGCGTCAGGACGATCAAGGGCACCGCAAGCAGAACACACTCAACGGCCATCGGCGCCACATCGCCAAACCAGAAACGCCACGGCTTGCCGGAGGTAATCTGCAGAGCCATCAGAATCACCACGACCGCGAAAGGGGGAGCCACCCACGCCAATTTGCCGCCGAAGCCCAATGATTCAAGCAAATTCTGCAGCCAGACAAACGCCACCACGCGAATCTGCGACTGGTGCAGAACATCGGTATTGATGCTAAACGTCCCGACCTCATAGAAAATAATCAGCGGCAGCAGAAAAATGATTGCGGAGATCGGGCGGGCGGTCCTTTCAAGATAGGACTCCGGTGCAAAGTTGAACAATTGACTCGTCACACGTCTGCCTGCCGCCGTGTTGTTCGTCTTTTTCGTTTTTGCCATTTTGGATTTCTTGATCGCGTCTTCTGAAGTCCCGCGACGCCGCCGGGTAATTTCCATGACCGATTTTGTGCAGAGTCTATAGCAACCAAGCCGAAAATACAATAGATAAACACAACAAAGACAAGAGACGTGGGGTCAGAATAAATGAAGCCCTTCTTATGCTTTCTGGGCGGCTGTGAATTCGAATACATCATCACGGAGCTGAGGTCCAATCCTCCGCAGTACCTTGACTTCGACTATTTCTACAGTTTCGAGCATCGCGGAGAAACGAACCCCTACACGTTTCTCGCCGATCACGCCCAGGAGGTCTTCGAGAAGAAACCCGATCTGGTCTTCCTTTCCCAGCATGATATGATGATGATCCCCATCACCGATATCCAGTTAAACGGCGCCGTTTCGAGAGAGCAGCAGGATCAGCAGCTCAAGGAGCTCATCGACCAGTGCGAGCTGATGATCCTGACGCTCCTGCCGCTGAACATCCCTATCGTCATGCAGTTCTTCCCCTGGTTCAGGACGAACATGCTCAATCGGTTCAAACAGGCCGGGCCGCTCTATAACGAAGACCAGTTCATGAGGAAATACGCTGCCGCGATGGAAGAGCTGGCCGTCCGGTATCCCGGTTTCTATTTTCTCAATCTGACCGGCGTCTGCTCCCTGTACGGCTTTCGAGAAACGCTCAAGCAGGCCGACGCCCCGTGGTACAGCCACCTCCAATTCCCGGTTACGCACCTGGCGCGGGAATACACACATTGGATCAATTACCTCCTGCGGCGCGACAAGAAAGTCAAGTGCGTCATTGTGGACCTCGATAATACGATGTGGAAGGGGGTCATCCGGGACGTCGGCGTAGAGAACATCGAGGTCCGAATCGACAAAGAACGATTTCACTGGAACGCCCTGGCCATCCTGTACGCCCGAGGAATTTTGATCGGCGTGATAAGCAAGAACGATCCCTACCTCGAAAGCGATATCAGGAACTTCATCAAGCCGCACCTGGCCGGGGTTGAATTTGTGTGCTTCAAGCTCAATTGGAAGGACAAGTACGAAAATCTGCTTGAGGCCCAGCAGGAGTTGAACATCGGCCTCGATTCGATCGTCTTCATAGACGACAACCCGTTCGAGAGGGAACAAATCAAGACGATGCTCCCCGACGTCAGGGTCTATGACGAAAACGTCTTCGAACAATTGCTCTATCTGCCCGAATTCCAGCCCGAAGTTATCACGCGGGAGAGCAAAACCAGAACGAGGTCTTACCTCCAGGAAAACCATCGCCGGCAGGCCCAGGAAACCTCGCCGCTCGCAAGAGAGGACTTTCTCGGCCAGTGCCAGTTCAAAATCGGCGTGCAAAAAATGCAGCCGTACGAAGTGGATCGCGTGACCGAGCTGATCCAGCGAACGAATCAGCTCAACACGTCGATCAAACGTTACACGAAAGACCAGATTATCTCCTTGGGCCGAGACCCCGGCTGCGACATTTTCGCGGTCCACGTCTGCGACAAGTTCGGCAATTACGGGCTGGTCGGGGTCTGCATCGGCTTGCGTAAGGACCACATCTACGAAATCGATACCCTGCTTTTCAGTTGCCGCGTGATGAGCAAGGGCGTCGAGGACTACACGCTGACCTCGGTGCTCAATGACGCCCGGGCGAAGAACTTCGACCAGGTGATTGTGCGATTCAAAAAAGGCCCGAAGAATGAACAGATGCAGACCATTCTGAGCAACAATCGCTTTGTCGAATCGGCGTGCGAGGGCGATTCGGTGATCTACCGTTTCGACCTGAAGCATCAGGACATAAAGCCGCTGCCCACGTGGTTCTCGCCCGCTCAGCCGGACGTCGAGAAAGTTCCCGTGCTTTCGAGCTAACCACACCATGATGACCGGTGAAACACTGACGGAAATCTACGAGCTGCTTTACGCCGCCTTTGGCCCTCAGCACTGGTGGCCCGGCGAAACGCCTTTCGAGATCATGACGGGGGCGATACTGACGCAGAACACAAGCTGGGCCAACGTCGAAAAGGCGATAAAGAATCTGAAATCGGCCGGGATGCTGACCGCTGAAGCGATCCATCGCATCGAGCTTTCAAACCTTGCCGACCTGATCCGGCCGGCCGGTTACTACAACATAAAGGCCAGGCGGCTCAAAGACTTCGTAAACTGGTTCTTTGACAATTATGAGGGCAGCCCCGCCAACCTTGAACGGATCAACACCGACCAACTGAGGGCGGAGCTTCTGGCGGTCAAGGGCGTCGGCCGGGAGACCGCCGATTCTATTCTGCTTTATGCCCTGAGCAGGCCCGTCTTTGTCGTCGATGCCTATACGGCTCGAATCACCGTGCGGCATGGTTTAATCGAGCCGGACGCGGATTACGAGCAATTACGAGAATTGTTTGAGTCGAATTTGCCGCAGGACACACAACTCTACAACGAGTACCATGCCCTGCTGGTAAGAGCCGGAAAAGAATTCTGTAAGCCGAAAGCCCGCTGTCCCGGCTGCCCCCTTGAAAAACTGCCCCACACCCTTGAGACCGAATATTCCTAATGTATTGTGTGCCCGGGTTTTGCCCCGGCGTCGGCGGTCAGCATGAAGATGTTTTTTCCACCCTCGCCGGCGGCCAGAATCATCCCCTCCGACAGACCGAACTTCATCTGCCTGGGCTTGAGATTCGCAAAGTAAACGACGATCTTACCGGCTAAATCCTCGGGTTTGTAGGCCGTGGCTATGCCGGCCAGAACCGTTTTTTCCAGCCCGCCCACGTCCAGACGCAGCCGCAACAGCTTGTCGGCGCCTTCGACGCGCTGCGCTTCGGCGACTCGTGCGATTCGCAGGTCGATCTTCCCGAAATCTTCAATTGTGCACTCCGGCTTGATCGGCTCGGCGGGACTCGGTGCCGGCCGGGACTCTTGTGTCTCCCTGCTCTCTTCCATCATCGCATTCACCTGTTTTTCATCGACTCTCTCGAACAATCGTTCGAAAACGTTTATCTTATGATTTTCCAGCACTGTACCGAGTTCTGCAAACGTTAAAGGGTCAACGCCGAGGAATCTTTCTATTTTCGAAGCATATATGGGCAGGATCGGCTTGAGGTAAATCGTCAGAATACGGACGGCGTTGATTACGGCCGTCAAGGTTGTTCGCGTCTTCTCCAGGTCGGTCTTGACCATCACCCACGGCTGATTCTGTTCGACGTATCGGTTCGCCTCATCGGCCAAAGCCGCAATCGTTCGCACGACAGTAGCAAATCGGAGGTTCTCATAGTCCTCAATAATCTGGTCCTTCGCAGTAATGAGTTTGGAGACCAGCTCTCTGCCCTTCTCGTCCAGCCGGCCAAGCTGCGAACCGAGTTTACTTGCCAGCATCGGCCCCGAGCGCGACGCTAAGTTGGCGAATTTGCCGACCAGATCGGAATTCGTCTTGTTGATGAAATCCTCCACACTCAAATCGATGTCTTCGATGTTGTCCGTCAGTTTGCTGGCGTAATAATAACGCAGATATTCGGGATCCAGATGTTTTGCATACGTGCTGGCCTTGACGAAGGTCCCCCGCGACTTGCTCATTTTCTCGCCGTTAACGGTCAGGAAGCCGTGCACGAAGAGCTTCTCGGCCGTCTTGATGCCCGAACCGATTAACATGGCCGGCCAGAACAGGGCGTGAAAATACATGATATCCTTGCCGATAAAATGATACAGCTCGTATTCGCCCTTACCGGCGCCGGCGGGGCCCGTGCCCGGCCAGAGCGAATCGAAATCGAGGTTGTGACTGTCGCAATAGTTCTTCGCCGAGGCCATATACCCGATGGGCGCATCCAGCCAGACGTAGAAGAACTTGTTTTCCTCCCCCGGTATTCTGAATCCGAAGTAGGGCCCGTCGCGCGATATGTCCCAGTCTTTCAACCCGGCCGTGAACCACTCATCGAGCTTATTGGCCACCGCTTTCTGGGTATAACCTCCGTTGACAAGCGCTCTGAGCTGCTGCTCGTAGTTGATCAGCCTGAAAAAGTAGTGTTCGCTTTCTTTGCGGATGGGCGCCGTGCCGCAGGTGGCGCATTCGGGATTGATCAGCTCGGTGGGCCGGTATATCCCGCCGCACCGGTCGCAGGAATCGCCATACTGTTTCTCGGCGCCGCACCGCGGGCACGTCCCGCGAACATACCGATCCGGCAGCCACATTCCACACTTTTCACAGTAGGCCTGTTCGACGGTTTTTTTGACGATCGCGCCTGCTTTGTTCAAACGCTCGAAGATAAGCTCGCTGAAGTACTTGTTTTCCGGCGAGTGCGTCGAATAATAGTTGTCGAATTCGATACCGAAGCGGTCAAAATCCCCTTTATGCTCTTTGTGCGTCCGCGTTATCAGCTCTTCGGGCTTTATGCCGGCCGCACGGGCGCTGATCATGACGGGAGTGCCATGCGTATCGTCCGCACAAAAATACAGACACCGGTGGCCGCACATCTTCTGGAACCGCACCCAGATATCGGTCTGGAGATATTCCACCAAATGTCCTATGTGGATGGGCCCGTTTGAATAAGGCAAGGCTGAGGTTACGATGATTTTGCGGGGCATTGTTCTTCCTTGATGATTGAAATCACGCGTTCGATACCATGAGTCTATTGTCCGGCGTCATCCTGCTTCTGGTCACTCGCAGGACTACCCCTTGTTTCGTCCATCCCGGTGGACGGCGAGAGAATCTCCATCTGATCGATGCTGACCGCGGCCTTGTCCCCATTTTCATACTCGACCATGACAAGCTGGGTCAGTATCTGGCCGTCCACAACCCTGCCCCTGCCGTGCTCGGTTTTCACCAGGGTGTTCTTTCTCGGCAGCCGCTTCTTCAGCTCCGTGTACGTCTCGTCCTCGTATCGCAGACAGCACTTCAATCGTCCGCAATAGCCTGAAATCTTGGCGGGGTCGAGCGTGGCTTTCTGCATCTTGGCCATTCGCATGTTCACGGGCTTGAGGTCCTTGAGAAACCGCTGACAGCAGCACTGCTGCCCGCAGCTTTCCATGTCGCCGAGCAGCTTGGCTTCATCGCGCGAGCCGATTTGACGCATTTCGATTCTCGTCTGATATTCCTGGGCGACTCGCTTGACCAGCTCACGAAAATCCACCCGGCCATCCGACATGAAGTAGAAAATGATGCGTTCGCCGCCGAGCACGTGCTCGGCATCGACAATCTTCATCGGCAGCTTCATTTCCCTCGCAAACCGCCTGCAGCAGTCCATCTCTTCCCGGGCTATCTTCCGCAGGTGCCGCTCCTCGCTTACGTCATCGATGGTCGCGTACCGGATGAATTTACCGGCCTGACCTTCCGAGAAATCGGCCTCGCTGTCGACGAAATACTCACGCATTTGTTCTTCGGTAAGCTTGAATTGACCGGCCCGGTAGCAGGTGAGCTGGCCCACAAGCTCCCCCAGCTCAAGGCCTCGAACGGTTTTTATCACGACGTGCGTATGCGCCTTGGGGATGGCGGACTCATGATGCTCGAAGAGTCCCAGCGCTTTCATCCGGCCATACCGAACCAGCATGTATCTTTTATTTCGGGCCTGCTTGGCCCTTATTTCTGCGTTCTTTGTCATTGAAACTACCCGGATTACTACCTGCGCCAGACTATTCTGCCGCTAAACCTCTATTCTATCAGAATCGGCCAGATTTAACAACAACTGTTCGAAAATGAGCTTCTCATTGACGCTGGACTCGATCCAGCCTAACATACGATAGCACTCAGCAATCTTTTCTGCGGCGCGCTCGGCGTCAAAGCGGGCGGCCAGTTCTTCTACCTGCTTTTTCTGGTCGAAGTTTGCAGGCTCATCCGCCGCTCCCGCGTTCAGCCTCATCGCATCGTGAAGGGCTGATATGATCATCAGAATAACCGTCCTGGCGGCCCTGCGATTGATGTCCGTTTTGCTTGTGGTCTTATCAAGGTCCGCCCAGACGTCGGCAATCTTCTTACTGCGTCCAAGAACGTCCTGGGCCAGGTCCAGAGCGCCTGCGAATTCGTAGCCGGCCAGAGAGTCCAGAATGCCTTTCTTGGCTTCGTAGAGATTCGCATCCGCCAATTCGAGCTGGGCCCATCTGCAGGCGACGCCCAGGCTGCCTTGCGCCAGACGCGAGAAGTATCGCGCCGGCGTTTCCTCAATACCCATATCCCTCAATTTCTCGATTATCCGGCCCTCATCTATGGCCCCAAACCGGACTACCTGGCACCTGGACCTGGTTGTCGCAAGGAGTTTCTCCAGACGGCTGCACAGCAGCACGATGGAACAATACGCAGGCGGCTCTTCGAGGATTTTGAGCATGCAATTCTGCGAGGATGCGTTCAGCCTCTCGGCCTCACTGACGACGAAAACCTTCCGCTTCGAAAGAGTCGGCCTGTTCGATGCTTTCGCGATGAGAAATTCCCGGATCACGTCTATCGCCAAATCGACCGGCGTTTTTTTGTCCGCATTGTCTTTGGTGAATTCGAGCAGCTCTTTATAGACGTGATTGAAATCGGGATGTGAGCCGGTTTCGAACAGCCGGCACGATGGGCACGAGCCGCAACTGTCGGCAGATCCGTCTTCCACGGTGGGCTTTTCGCACAGGAGCAGTTTGGCCCACGCGCGGGCGGTTTTGAATTTGCCGACGCCCTCCGGGCCGGCAAAGATGTACGCATGGGCCCATCGGTCCGACGCGTACGCCCGCTGTAATATGTCAATCGCCCGGTCCTGGCAAAAAATCTCTTTGAATGACATTTATGTGAAACTCACTTCTGAGACAACTTGCAGTATCGTCTTGTGGACCGTCTCGATGTCAGCTTGCCCATCGACTATTTTCACAATACCGGGATAGTATTCTCCTATGCTAAGGAACCATTTCCTCACTTTCCCGTGATACTCCAACGACCTGGAGTCAAATCGGTCCACAATTACGTTCTCAAACAAGAAGGCTTGATTAGCGTCCTTGTGGTTTATTTTGGCTTTCTGGTATCGCTTGTGCCCGGTGCGCTGGCGCCCTTCTTCAACAGGTATATCAATTATGACCGTGAGGTCTGGCCAGGTATCTCCTACCGCAAACCTTCCGAGTTCGATTATCTTCTCAATGGGATAACCGTTGCTGCCCTGGTAGGCACACGTTGAAGAAATGAACCTATCGCAAAGAACCGTTTTACCAGCTTCCAACGCGGGCCTGACAACTTCCGCCACAAGCTGAGCACGTGACGCCATGAACAACATAGCCTCCGTCGCCACCTCCATGTGGCCCTGGGCATCATACTTCAGGAGACGGCTAATCTGGTTGCCAATATTGGTGCCCCCCGGATCATTGGTTTTTACCACAGCAATCCCCTGCTCTGCCAAGTGAGTTGCCAGTAACTCCAACTGGACGGTTTTTCCGCAGCCGTCCGGGCCATCGAGAACAATGAATTTACCTTTTAGCTTATCTTTCAAGGACCTTTCACCTTCAATCACAAGTGATCATACCGCAGGAAACAATACCATCCACGCTCTCGTAAGACAATCTATTTGTCGCTACGTCGGGCTGCGAGTCGGGTTCTACTTCGAGACATCCGACAGCAGCTTATAGGTCTGCGGCATGCGGTGACGCGGACCGATGGACCGCCAGTGGCCAACCCATTGCAGGGTTTCCCGTTTGTTCAGATCGACCTCGGCCCAGAACACGCCTTCCTTGCCCTCGTTCGAAGTCAGAATCCTGCCCATCGGATCGATGATCAGACTGCTGCCGTCATAAACGGATGGGACCATATAGACGCCGTTGTCGCGAGCCCGGACCCTGAAGGTCGATTCGCCGTCCACGCAGCCGTCTTTGTCCGGCAGCGTATTGCCCCAGGTCGGGGCAAAGATAATCTCCGCCCCCTGGAGGGCGAACATCTCGGCCGCCTCGGGGAAGAACCAGTCGTAGCATATCTGGATTGCGACCTTGCCGAAATCCGTCTGGAAGACAGGGTATTCATCGCCCGGCCGGACGCCCTGCTTCCACTCCTCACGCGGCAGGTGGACTTTGCGATACTTGCCCGCAAGCCTGCCCTGCCGGTCCAGCAGTACGGCCGTATTGTAAACAACATCGCCGACCCGCTCGTTAAGGCTGGCCACGACCCATACATTATTCCTCTTGGCCGCCTGGGCCAATGCCTCGCTCGCCGGGCCTGGGATCGGCTCGGCGAGGTCGTTGATGGTAGCAGAGGTACCGACGGCGGTAATCGTCTCACCTAAGCATACAATATCGAGCCCGAGCTTGCCGGCCGCATCGACCTGCTCGCACCAAAGCTTGAGATTCTTGTCCGGCGTACTGTTCTTCGGCCGCAGATACACCGTGCCGACCTTCACCTTTCGCGGCCCCGGCGCCGGCGCCGCACGCATGCTCACCTCTTTCCACAAGACCGAGCCGCCCTGCAGCCACTTGACCTCCAGTGACAACCGTGCGCCGTCGGCATCCTCGGGCGCAACAAGTACGTCGTCGAATCGTGCCAGATTACCCTCAACAATTGGCCCTCGCACGAGCATCCCCGCCGGATGAAGCAATTTGCCGCCACGCGTCCAGCTCACCCGCACCACGAGGGAATAATACGGGGCCGCAACATCGCGCAACTGACAGACTGCTTTGACGGCGTACGCCTTCCCACCCTCGATACCTTTGATCTCCTGCGTAACCCCGCCGACCGCAAACGGGTCCGCCCCATCAACAAGCAGCCCCCCGCCGGCCTCAGCCCGCACCCTGCACGCCGCCTTTTCCCAAGCAGGCTTCCAGACAACCCACTCCTCCGGCACCTCCCCCAACCCGGCCTGATAGAACTTAGGATTCGACACCAACTCCTCCGCTCCGGCGCCAAACGCCAAACTCCCAAAGCAAATAATCAACGTCACCATCAGTAATATAACCTGTTTCATTTTCAATCCTTGCATACACCTTATTTCTTGCAGTTCTTCGTCGTCTGTCCTCTGTCTTCACTTTTCGCTTAGTTCATCAATCCATCCTTGAACTTGTTTCACCATGTAAAATACCCCAACTTTCGTATATAAATCCAGCGCCTCGTTCCAGTATTTCCGTGCTTTTTCGACATCACCCCCTCTCTGACAAACCGTCCCAAGATTTATGCAGCTGCTCGCTATTACCTCCCAGAATCCATGCACTTTACTCATAGCAAGAGACCTTTCAAATAATTCTCGAGCTAAATCCAGGTCATCTCTCGCCATGAAAAGTGTCGCAAGATTACCGTACTGCCTTGCGAGTCCCTCTGGATCCCCAAGTTGTTCATACAAGGATAAAGACTTATCAATATTCTCATTTGCCTCATCCAATTTTCGCCTTTTGATTTGAATCAGGCCAATATTGCCATAGCTATTGGCAATTCCATCCAGTCGCCCGATTTTCTTTTCAATGTCTAGCGACCTTTTCTGTATTTGCTCAGCTTTCTCTAAGTCGCCACGTTGTTCATAGATTAGTGCAAGATTATTGCATTGATTTGCAATTTCTCCAAGGTCACCGATTCCTTCGGCGATCTCAAGCGAACGACCGTGCATGTCCTCGGCCTTCTCCCATTCTCCTCGCGCGCTGTAAATCAATCCAAGATTGCCATAATCAGTTGCTATTCCCGATATTCGGCCAAGCTTTTTCTCGATCTCCAGAGATCTAAGATGCATCTTCTCTGCTTTATCCAGTTCGCCACACATCCGGTAAGTTAGCCCCAGATTCCCATAAGCATTCGCCATTCCCTCGGCGAATCCCAATTTTCTGCTAATGTCTAACGACCTACGATATAGATCTTCAGACGTCGTCAAATTGCCCCGAAACCTATGAATTTCACCGAGAATACATGTTCCCATTGCCTCATAAAGCAATCCCTTATTCACAACTCTTAGCGCCTCATTACATAAACTACACGCAAGATCCAATAAACCAAGCTTTAGAAGTGATGGCCAACATTGATGTACAAACACTTTCACAAATGCTTGCTGTCCTTCAGCCGATAGAACATGCTCAGCCAATCTCATTGCAGCTAAAGCATCCGGTTTGGTTTGAGCCTTATCAGACAATTTGAGCTTTTTGCGATAGACCGCCGCTGCCCGGTTGTGACATTGCCTTTTCTCGGAATCTCCGATCTGCGAAACGATGTGATCGGCCAGAATCGCGTGATAAATCCGCTTACCATAACTTTCCTCACGTAATAAACCGCCGACAAAATTGTCTGAAAGCACACCGTGCAGTGTGTCAGTATCGAGCTCACTCACAGCGGTAACAACTTCATCCGGAACGCCCACTTCTAAAATGGCATACGATATAAACAAACGAATTGCATCCTTACCCCTTTTACATAGTTCCTTCCATTGGGCAGAGGCAATGCCGGTAGGATCTTGTGGTAACTCCTCTAATCTTGTGCCCACTTTTAACAAATCCAGTGCGCCTTGAAGAGCATACGGGTGGCCCTTATACTTGCTCAGAATCTTGCGAACCTCAGCGACCGTATAATCTATTTCTGTAATACGCTTGTCCAGCAATTCGTCAACCGCTTGTTCTTCAAGGACGCCTAAATTTCTCTCTGGGATGCGCGACACGTTATCCAACACCCCGAATGTCTCGCTTTCAACCAAGACATCCTCAGATCGTTGAGCAAAGACCAGCTTTATCTTGTCGGGTAGCTCTTTAACCATAATCGCCCATGATTGATCGCTCTCCTTCTGCATGTATTTCTCAGGATCGATAACAAAGATGGCGCGACCGTTCTTCGGCATCCGCTTCGAAATCAATTGCAATCTTTCAAGGAATTGGTCACGTGTATTCTTTGCTGGGTCCCGCCGAAGGCTCATTACCAAATCGCCTAAGTTTATTACATTTAATAGGCTCCTCCATTGCTCCAATCGGCGATTCGTGCCGCTAAAGGAGCCGCCCTCAATTCGAGCAGCCTCAAAGGCATTATCCATCATCAAAGCCATTGTCGAATCGACGCCATCCGTTGGCGTGACCTCGTAGCGGACACAACCACATTTTAGGTTCGGGTGATTCTCCGCAAGCTCAGCCATCTTATCGATCAGCCAGCTCTTTCCCATACCTCTGTGGCCGACAACTAAGACAGCCTGACCTCGCGGGTCCTCAAGGACCTTTTTGAATTGCTCTAATTCGGCCTTTCTGCCGACAAATATCCGCTCCGCAGTCATGTATCAGCTCCCGCTGAACTCACAATCTGCACTCGAAGCTGCCATCCATCCCGGTCGCCACGTTGATGGGTCCCTGTCCGTCCGGCGCCGGATCGACGGACTTTCGCAGCACCGTAAGGCGTCCTGCGGAGGATGACACGACAAAGTCGTTCGTTCGTGTAACAAGCTCCTATTATAAGGGTTAGCGGTTCTTGGGCAATTCAAATCCTGATGGACTGCCTTCGAACTCTATGTTAGAATTCGGCTGGTAGAGTCATTTTTGGACTGATCGTGCTCCGTCGGGGATGTTCTGACGGATTGCGATTTTTTAGAAGGTTGTCACCCCGAGCGCAGCCGAGGGGTCTATTCGAATAGATTCCTCGACTCCGTTTTACTCCGCTCGGAATGACATCTTTCATTTGAATCTGTGACAGAGTACCGATCTGTGGGGATACTATGGCGAACAAGACTTTAACATGGGCGGAGGCACGATGGCCGGCGGTATGTTGAAGATTGCGACGTGCCAGTTTGCCGTGGGGCGCTCAATCACGCGAAACTCGCGGGCGATCTGCGAATTCCTGCACAAGGCACACAAAGCCAAGGCGGACATCGTGCATTTTAGCGAATGCGCTCTGAGCGGCTACGTCGGCACGGACTTTCCCAACTTCGACGGGTATGAGTGGGACCTGCTCAGGCTGGAAACGCAGAAGATCATGGCGCTTGCGGCCAAGCTTCGCCTCTGGGTCGTTCTGGGCAGCACGCACAGGCTGACCGAGCCGAACAAGCCGCACAACAGCCTGTACCTGATCAGCCCCGGCGGCAAGATTGTGGATCGCTACGATAAAAGATTCTGCACGCCGGGCGACTTGCGGCGACTCGCGCCGGGCAACAGATTCGTCACTTTTACCATCAACGGCGTGAAATGCTCGCTGCTGATATGCTTCGATCTGCGTTTCCCCGAGCTTTACCGCGAGTTGTACAAGCAGAAGGTCCACTGCATCTTCCAGTCCTTCTACAACGCCCGCCAGAAAGGGCCGAGCGTGCATACGCACATCATGCGCCAGACAATGCAGTGCCACGCGGCGACGAATCACTTCTGGGTGAGCATGTCGAATTCGAGCGGGTACTACTGCCCATACCCATCGTGTTTTATTCAGCCGGATGGAGTGATAGTACGCCAGCTCAGGACAAATCGGTCCGGCCTGATGGTCAACACGGTCGATTTGAGCAGGAAGTTTTACGACCCGATGGCCGATTTCAGAGACCTGGCAACCTGCGGCCGGCTCCACAACGGCCCGGCGGTCGTGGACGACCCACGGTCGAGAAACACAACGAGCCTTTAGAAAACATCGAAAGGAGTAGCTTGTTATCTTTGCTTGTCAGGCCAACTCGGCATGAAATTCTTGCTTGTAAGCTTCTTTTTCACTAAACTATAGGTCGTTAGTTGGCCGAATCGTATATCGAAATATGATTTGGAGATAGAAACATGAGACGAAAATGCTTCATTTTAGCTCTCTTTATCGGCGGCTGGATGTTGTTTGCATCCAGCGGCTGCCAGGAGCAAACCACGAAAGAATCAGCAGCCGTCGCAACGAAACCCGGCAAGAAACCAGCAAAAGTCGAAGCCCAGGCTAAGCCCAGCGGCCCCCCGCCGAAGATCACGTTCGAGAAAATCGTCTTCAACTTCGGCGAAGTGGGACCGAACACACAGAACACCGGCCAGATCAACTTCACAAACACGGGCGAAGGACTGTTGAAGATCACAAAAGTCAGTAAGTGCTGCGGCGTCGTCGCCGGGCTACTCGACCCGAACAAAACGGACTATGCGCCGGGTGAAAGCGGCGCGGTCAAAGCAGAGTGGAAATCGGGACCGCAGCCAACCGAGTTCAGCCGGCAGCTCGTCGTGCACAGCAACGATCCGGCAAGCCCGGAGGTCATACTCACCCTAAACGCCACAATCGTACAGAGAGTGGTCTGCGAGCCGCCGCGATTGAGACTCTTCCTGGACGAGGAAAACGCCGGCTGTTCGGCAATTACTATCAGGAGTCTCGATGAACGGCCGTTCTCGATTACGGCATTAAAATCAACCGCCGACGTCGTAACGGTGGACTTCGACCCGTCGGTGGAAGCGACAAAGTTTGTCTTGCAGCCCAAGGTCGATATGGAGAAACTCCAGAAGAACCTCAAAGGGCGCATCAATATTGACCTGACTCACCCGGAAGGCAACGCCGTCACGGTCCTGTTCGACGTGCTGCCGAAATACACACTCGATCCAGTGGCGATCCTCCTTTTCGACGCCGAGCCGGAAAAGCCGACCGTTAAGCAAATCAGCGTGCTCAATAACTATAAGAAGGAATTCGAGATCGAATCGGTGTCATCGAAGGGCGGCATTGTCGGCGTCAAGGTCCTCGAACAGCAGAAGATTACGAGCGGCTACATGCTCAACGTGGAAATAACGCCGCCGCCGGCAGCCGGCGACAAGATCAGGTTCACAGACACGTTTACCATAAATCTCAAAGGCGGCGAGACACTCTCGATTATGTGCAATGGATACTTTGCCAAGAAAAAACCCAGTCTCCAGACGCAGTAAGAGCCGCTTGCGAATCCTCGCCGGAGCCGGGGTAAAGCTCGTTGGCGTGCTGTTTCTAACGGGGCTGACCATAGGAATATCGTGTGCGCCGACTGCGCCAAGAACAGGCCCCGGCAGCCGGCAGCCAACCGCGAGGACCGAAACACTCACCGTGTTTTTCACCGGCAGCACGCTTGGGGCTCTGAAGCCCTGCGGCTGTTCCGGGGGACAGCTCGGAGGCCTTGAGAGACGCCGGGCTATCTTCGATACCGTGCCCGGGCAAAGGCGGCTGGTCGTCGATACCGGCTCGTTCGTCAAGGGCGATGGGGAGCAGGACCTGATTAAATACAATATCATCGCTCAGGCCCTTCAACTGCTCAACTACGATCTGGCCAGTCTGAGCGAGAAAGACGTCGAAATAGGCGGAAATCTCGATCTGTTGGATGGCGCTTCGCTGGGCGTACACCTGATAGGACCTCCCTACGGCGCAGCCGATGCGAATTTGCCGGTGAAATTCACCCGAGAGCTGGCCCTGCAGGGTAAAGCCGTGATTGTAACGATAGCTGCATTTGACACAAAAACCGCATCGGCCGAGCAAGTCCGCGAGCTTTTCACACCGCGAGCCGGAACACAATCCCTCAACATCCTGATCTTGAGCCAATGCGACACCGCGACCGTCGAATCCATCGCCGCACGGATTCCTTCTGTAGATTGTCTTGTCTGTCCGGCCCAGTCCGACGAGCCGATGGTCCTTAGCGATCCCGGCAAGAAGCCCTTTGTTTTCTCGGTGGGCCGATTCGGCAGGCACGTGTGCAAGCTGTTAATAGAAACCGGCGCCGGCAGGAACGCTTTGAAGCTAAGTCTTCAGGTGATTCCGGTCGCGGAAGACCTGGAAAAGGACGCTTCTTTGGTGAGCCTGTACAAAGACTACCAGCAGGTCGTCAGAGACAGTAACCTGCTTGAAAAATACCCGCGATTTGCCCTGCCGAATAACCTGGAGTACGTCGGATCGCTTTCGTGCAAGCCCTGCCATGATTCCGAATATGAAAAGTGGCAAGAAACCGGTCACGCAAAGGCTTATGCGACACTCGAACAAGTCGGCTCGCAGGCTGACCCCGAATGTGTCGTCTGCCACGTGGTCGGCATGGAATACCAGAGCGGATTCGTTTCCCTGGAAAAGACCGGGGATTTGAAAGATGTCGGCTGCGAGAACTGCCACGGTCCCGGCTCAGAACATATCAAAACAGGGGGCACGGCCAAATCCGCCGAGCCGAAATCAGCCTGCACCAACTGTCACACCCCCGAACACAGCGGCGAATACGCTGAAAATGAACGTGCTTTTCTCGAAAAAATCATCCATTGGAAGGAACCAAATACCGCCGGGCATGTCAAATAGGAAGACAAGAGTATAGATGTGTTCTAAGGAAAGCTTCAATCGGCTTACGGACTTCCTGAAACGACATGATAAACACCTTGCGAATAACAAGTGTTGTAGCGGTGATTTTGGCGGGCGTTTTCTTCGTTTTTCCGGTGGTTTTCGGTGTTCGAAGCAACCCGCAAGTCAATGAATTCGTCGCTTCGCCCAGCGTGCGAGAGGAGTTTGAACAAGCCGCCAATAGCAAGGACAAAAGCACTGAAAACCGTGCTTCACCGCTTGTGCAGCAGGCGGAAGCCTTTGCGCTGTACCTGAATCCCCCCAAGCCGACAACTCCAACGAGTCCGCAGGAGCCCAGGGCATCCAGTGTTCTACGCCAAATGCCTGCTACGACGCCGCAATTCAAGGTTTTCGGCACCAGTTATTGCCGGGACAATCCGGAGTTGTCTCAGGTCTTTATTGATGAGCCGGGAAAGGGACGGCATTGGGTCAGGCAGTCGAGCAAAGTGGGCCATTTGATTATCGAACAGGTGAAGGACGGCTTGGTGGTCGTCAAAAGCGGCGACAAAACCTTTGAGCTTCCCGTTGAGCAGATTCCGGAAACTCCCACAGTCAAAGCAGCCTCTGGGTTTTCCGCACAGATACCCAGTCAAAGCCCTCTGCGAAGCACTCTGCCGGCTTCGAGCAAGACGTCCTCCAGCGTTGCCAGGGCCCTGCGATCTCCGTCTGTACAGGCGCATACAGGCACTGAAAGCGACGCAAAGCTGGAAGAGCTCGCCAAGAAGCTGATTGATGTGCAGAAGAATTCGCAGGCCGGCAAGTCCGGCCCGGCGCTGAGCGATGCTGAAAAGACCACGCGTACGCTGGAGTTGATCTCTCAATACAAGTCGGCACGCAGACCGACGCGGGTGAGCGCCAAAGAAGCACAAGAGCTGGGTGACATGGGCCAGACGCTGGAGCAAGCCCAGGCAGAGCCGAATCTTGCCGTGCCCGCCGCCGGCAAGGATGACGCCGAGGCAGACCCTGCCGAGCCAAACCAGCCGGTTGAAGAAAAGGCCGCACCCAACAAGTGATCTGAACGTCACCCCGGAAAGTGCAACCTGCAAAATAATCGAAGTAAGACCATGCCCTCAGTCCACTTTGTTTTTGGCGTCCGATAACAATGAATTCGAATCCAACCGCCGGCCGGTGATGAACACCAAGACGACGGGCAAGCCGGGGCGATCTATCGGCTGCAACTATCCACGCACCGTTGGGAACGCAAGCCTAAGACGCCGCTTCTTTGGCCGGGAAAATCGGCGATTTTTTACCTGAAAACTGGAACTTTTGGCCTTCTTCTATGTCTGATTAAATGGCTGGCGAAAGCCCGATTGCAGGGCGGCAAGAGTTTCTACGTAAAGGCTTGAATGCAAACTGGTTATGTCAATAGTGTCTGAATCCGCCGGACGCATGAAATGAAAAGCTGTGTTGATACTTCGTTGTTTATCGGATGAAGGGGTGTTCTATGATGAGAGACAGGCGCTTTTTTTGCGGGGGATACGTTGGAATTCTTGCGTGGGTGGTGATTTTTCTTCTGGGTGCAAAACCCATCTTCGCTGCCGAGCAAGCGAGCGCTCCCGAGGAAGCCGCCTATAGGATCCTCTCCTTGAAGCACATATCTGTCGAGCAGGGCGAGAAGTATCTCTCCGAGGTGATTACAGGAACCGTTACGCACGTGCCGGGTACATCCGCACTCATAGTGACGGCTCGGCCCTCTGAGCTGACCAAAGCAAGAGCGGTTCTCGATCTGGTTGACGGGCCGCAGCAGTTTGTCATAAAAAAGCTCCTTCCCCTCTCGGCGGCGCGGAAGATACCATCGAATGAGCAGATTGCAGCCAAGCTCAGCCCCACTTTGACCCGAGGAATATCCATCGGCAACTTCTCCGATCCGCCATCCGCAAAAGCGAGCGACAGAGCCATTATTGATATTTACAACAATGCCGTCGTCGCCATTGCACCGGCCGGCCTGCTGGAAAAAATTGTCGCCGCCATCGGACAACTGCCGAGTGCGCCCGAATCCGCAGAACAAGACAAGCCCGCAGCGCCGGACAAGTCGCAAACCGGCGCCAAACAGAGAGTCTCAGAATCAACCGAGCCTAATGAAGCGAAATTCCTTTTAGAGGCAAATGGCGCCGCAGAGGCCGAGCCGAACACCGCGGCCGCCTCGCCCGAACAGCAGATGCCGGGACAGGAGACGCCACAAAAAGAAACGCCGGAGCAGGCCGCCGCCGGCCAGCCGCCTGTTCCCGATGGAGAGCAAGTCGTGAACCTGGCTCTGGCCGAGCGTCAGAAGCTCACCATAATCGAGCTTTTGGGTATGGTAGGTCCATACCTGCAACTGGACTTTATGTACGACGAGAAAGACCTCACCGCCGCCGGCGAAGTCTCCTTCAATCCTAACGGCAAGTATCGAGGCCCCATCAAAGTCAAGGATTTGTATCCTTTGCTCGAGCAGGCGCTGAAAGTGAAGGGTCTGGCGATGACCCGCAGCAAGAGCAATCTCGTAACGATTGTTCCGGCAGCGAACGCCATGGACCTCGACCCGACCTTCCTGAAGAACGCCCAGGAAAAAATCGAACCCGGCGACGGAATCGTACAGCAGGTCTTCAAACTGGAGCATATCGACATCAACAATGCGCAAAGGCTTCTGGAGGGCATGAGGCTCACAACGAGCATCACCCCGATTCCCGAAACAAAAACACTGATTATCACCGGCTATGCATACCGCATGCCGCGGATACAGACGCTGCTGGACATTGTCGATAAGCCGGGAGAGCCGAAGAAGTTCAGGTTCAGGCCGCTGCGTTACACGATGGCCCAGACCCTGGCCCCTAAACTCCAGATGCTCGCCGAGCAATTAGGCACCATATCCATTACCGTCGCCGAGACGACGGAGACTGCGGCGGCGGCAGCAAGCGCCAGGAGGCCGAACGAGACCGACGCACAATACCAGGCGCGGCTTCGTGCCGAAGCAGCCGCCAGGGCAAGGCAGGTCGCCAGTATGAGGACCGCCACCGCCATCCCGCAGACCGAATCAGGCCCGCCGCCGGTGTATCTCGACGCCGACGAAAGAACCAACCGTATCCTCATGATCGGACTGGCCAGTCAGTTGGACGACGTCGAGGAGCTGATCGATACGCTCGATGTAGCTCAGCAGGACCTGCGGACGCTCGAACTGTACAAAATCGAGCACATCGACGCGACGGAGGCAAGAAAGAAACTCGAAGAGCTTGGTGTAGTCAGCCCCAGCGCGAGGACAGAGTCCACGAGGTTTACCGACGGCACCAAACCCACATCCACAACGACACCCATGGCCCCGAAACCGCCTATAACAACCTCAACAACCAGGGGCCTTCAGAGCGGTGAAAGCAGCGAAGCTCTTGCGGAAGAGCCGCAAGTGATCGTCATTGAGCCTACGAATTCGCTGTTAGCCAACGCGACGACCGAGCAACACACACGGATAGCACATATCCTGAGCTTTGTGGACAGGCAGACGAACAAGGAAGAGATCCCTTATAGGCTGTACCCCCTCGAAAATCAGTCGCCGGAGCATCTGACGGAGGTGCTGGAGAAACTTATTCAGGAGACCGTGAAGGACAAGGAAGGCAAGATTGAAAAAGTGATCCCGAAGCAGGATGAGCAAATCACCATTGTTCCCGATCCGAATACGTTTTCACTGGTCGTCTATGCCAGCAAGAAGAATCAGGAATGGATAGCGACCCTGGTCGAACAATTGGACCAGCGGAGACCCCAGGTTTTGATCGACGTGACACTCGTTCAGATCTCCAAGACGGACGCCTTCAATTACGACCTGAACATTATATCGAGCTTCCCGGACCTGACGAGCACGTCAGGTCTGACCAGTGCCATTATTCCAGGCGCCGAGGGCACTAATCTGGTTTCGAAGCTCGCGGACAGCGGACGAGACCACTTTGTCGATTTGCAGTCCAACGGCGGCAACGGAAGCGGCTTCTACGGTGACAAGCACATCAATGCCCTGCTAACGATGATGCAACAGAAGGACTACGGCAGGGTTCTGGCCAAGCCGAAAATTCTCGTCAATGACAACCAAAAAGGAACGATCAGCACAACCGATACGACGTACGTCACGAAAAAGTCCTCCATCCCCCTCCAATCCGGAGCGGCGGGACAACCCGCCACCGTTGTCGAGACACAAATCTCCTATGAGGGATACGACGCGGGCATCACACTGGACATCACGCCTCACATCAGCCGGGGCAATTATCTCCGCCTTGATATTGACCTGAAGCGCTCGGATTTTGGAACGATCACCGGAGAGAAGCCGCCGGATACCACAGAAAGCAACGTCTCTACCACGGTGACCGTCCCCGACCAAAGCACGATTATCCTGGGCGGCTTGCTAAAGCTGAACCAGAGCAAGGGCGGGACAAAAGTCCCCCTGCTCGGCGATATTCCTGTGATCGGCGGTCTGTTCAGAAGCGCCAGCAACAGCGACATTCAGCGGAATCTATACGTGTTTGTCAAGGCCGAGATCATCAAGCCCGAGGATAAAACTCTTGCAAAGGATGACCTGCGGAAGATCTCGGAGCGAAACAGAAACGCTTTTGAAGAATACGAAACGGAGTTCCAGGAGTACAACGACTGGCCGGGGATAAAGCCCAAGACGATGACACCTTCGAAAGTTCTCGATGCGCAATAGAAATGAAGAATCTGCTGATACAAACTGCCAAGCGGACCGGCCTGGTTGACGCCGAGCAATTGACCAAGCTCCTGGAGCAGAACACCGGCCAGGGGCGAATAGATGAAGCGCTGCTCAACTGCCCCTATTTTACCGAAGAGGCGGTGTTGAGGCTTTTTGCCGAAGCGCTGGGCTGGGAGTACCTCACGGAAGTGCCTGCAAAGGCCGTGCCCGTGAAATTCATTGAAGCCGTCCCGGCGCTGTACGCTCAGCACCACTTTCTGGTCGGGATCCGCAAGGAAAATAACGACGGCGAGCTGACGGTGGTTTTGTCCAAACCGCTGGATGCGAACGTTCTGGACAACGTCTCGAAGATGACGGGTCTGCCGGTCCGGGCGGCCATCGCCACACGGGCCGCCATCACCTCCGTCATCGACGTGGCCTACGAGCAGCGGACAACGGTCATCGAGGAGGTGGCCGAAGAGCTTGATTCGCAGAACCTCGACCAGCTCGTTGACGAGGTCGCCGCTTCGGACGATTTGCTGGACGTAGTGAATCGGCCGCCGGTTATCCGGCTGGTGAACGATATCCTCTTTCGCGCTCTGCAACTGCGGGCCAGCGACATTCACGTTCATCCGTACGAGTCGAAGATACAGATTCGCTACCGGATCGACGGCATCCTGTATGATACGCTGAGCCTGAACCGAAACGTGCTGCCGCTGATCGTCTCTCGTATCAAGGTGATGGCCGGCATGGATATCGCCGAGCGCCGGCTTCCGCAGGACGGCCGATGCAGCGTTCGCCTGGGACAGCGTGAAGTCGATTTACGTATCAGTACGGTGCCCACCAGCTACGGGGAGCGCAGCGTGCTGCGGCTGCTGGATAAGAGCACCGGGCTGTTCGGATTGGACGAACTGGGACTGTGTAAGGACGACATGGAGAAATTCGACTCTCTGCTGACCCGCTCTCACGGCGTCATTTTCGTGACGGGCCCGACGGGCAGCGGCAAGAGCACCACGCTCTACGCCTGCCTCAACCGGATCAACTCGGCGGAGAAAAACGTCATCACCATAGAGGACCCGATTGAGTATCAGCTCGAAGGCATCAGCCAGATTCAGGTCGCCAGCAAGAAAGGCATGACGTTCGCCACGTCCCTTCGTCACGTGCTGCGCCAGGACCCGGACGTCATCATGGTCGGCGAGGTTCGGGACATTGAAACCGCGCGTATGGCGATACAATCGTCACTGACGGGCCATCTGGTCTTCAGCACGCTGCACACCAACGACTCGGCCGGGGCCGTGAGCAGGCTGCTGGACCTCGGCGTCGAGCCGTACCTGGTCAGCTCGTCGCTGATCGCCATCATCGCTCAGCGGCTGGTGCGAAAGGTATGCCCGGATTGCAGGCAGATCAAAGAGCCGTCCCTTCATGAGCTCAGAGAGCTCGGCCTGGACGAGGACGCGGGCAGCCACGGAACATTCTTCGCCGGCGCGGGCTGCGATAAATGCTTCCAGACCGGGTACCGGGGCCGAACGGGCATTTACGAAATGATGATGATCACCGAGCACGTCCAGAACCTGATATACAAACGGGAAACGGCCGGTACAATAAAGAGGGCCGCCCTCGATGCGGGGTTGCAGACGCTGCGAATGGACGGCGCCCGAAAGGCGCGTGCCGGGATAACAAGCATCGCCGAGGTGCTCAGAGTGACCCAGGCGGACGTCATTTAGCGTCACTGTTTGTCGATGGCCGGTATTCAACAACAATGGATACGTCGAAATGCCGAGATACCACTATACAGCGATAGCCGCCGGCGGCAAAAAGGTCAAAGGGGTAGTCACCGCCGAAAACCCCTACGCCGCGAGAAAACAGCTTCGAGTGCGGAGCATTCACCCTTCGTCGGTTACGGAGGTCGGCTCCAAAGGCGAGAGCAAAATCGGATTGCTCTCGATTTTCTCCAAGCGCAATAAGACCCAGTTAATCGACTTTACCAAGCAAATGGCCACCCTGCTCACTTCGGGAATCAAGCTGACCGAGGCGCTTTCGGTCATGACACTTCAGACTTCCGACGCCCGATTCCGGCACGCCCTCGTCGATGTTCGCGACCGCGTCGTCACCGGGGAGTCGTTCACCGACGCCCTGAAGGATTACAGCGATTATTTTGATGTCATATACGTCAGCATGGTCCGCGTCGGCGAGGTGACCGGCACTTTAGGAGAAAGCCTTTCGACGATCTCCAACTTCATGGAAAAACGCCGGCGAGTCGAATCGAAGGTAAAAACGGCAATGGTCTATCCGGTCGTTCTGATCCTGTTTTGCATCGCGGCGATTCTCGTTCTGACCACTCTGGTCATCCCGAAGATAGGCAAGGAAATCGAAAGGGCCGGACGCGAGCTGCCCTGGATTACAAGACGGCTGATGGACGTCGGCCATGTGCTTACCAGTTGGTGGCTGGTGGTGGTCATCGCAACGGGGGTCGCGATTGTCTGGGGTCTGAGGCGATTCCTGAAAACCGACCGCGGCGCCTATTTACGCGACAGGTTTATCTTGTCTCTGCCGCTGTTCGGTCCTCTCATCAAGCAGCGCGTCGTCGCGCGTTTCGCCTCGACTCTTTCGACGCTCCTCGGCTCCGGGCTGGCGATGGCCGAGTCGCTCCGCGTGGTCGCCGAAGTGACGGGCAACACCCTGATGAAACGGGCGGTGCAGCAGGCGCGAGAGAGGATTCTGGCCGGCACCGATATTGCCACACCGCTGCGGGACAGCGGCGTGATTGACCCGGCGATTGCCCACATGGTGGCCGTCGGCGAAAAAAGCGGCGAGCTTGAAAAGATGCTCAAGTGCATCAGCGACAATCTCGAAGCCTCGACCGATATCGTGATCGAAAGACTCAGCGCCGCCGTCGAGCCGCTTATTATCATTGTAATGGCCGCCGTGATCGGCGTCATTGCGTATGCAACAATACTGCCGATTCTGGAAGTCTCGGCGGGGAACTTTTAGCCAACTCTCTCGGAGGTCAATATGACAGGCACAAAGAGAAAAAAACACGTCCGATATGGTTTTACGATGGTCGAGCTTATGGCGATGCTCATCATCATCGGTCTGCTTGCGACTCTGGTCGTCACCAAAGTGGCCAGTAAAATAGACCAGGCGCGTATCACGACGACCAAGGCCAATTTGAAAATCCTTCACTCGGCCGTGAATCAGTTCAAGATGGATACCGGCCGATTCCCGAGCGAGGACGTCGGACTGATGGAGCTGATCGAGCAGCCGAGCGACGTGACTACCTGGGAAGAAGGCGGCTATCTGGAAACGACGGAATTGCCCAAAGACGGCTGGGGAAACGATTTTATCTACGAGCTTTATCCGGAAAGCGGCAAGCAGTTTGCCATCAGGAGCACGGGGCCCGACGGGGAAGAGGGTTCTGAGGATGACCTGCTCAGCACAGATGCATTTTGATGCGCCATCGGGCACGGCGGCGAAGGCCAAAACGCACAGAGGCGCGAACGGACGGACGCACTCGAACGCCCGTGCGTTCACGATGACTGAGCTGCTGGTCGTGCTTGCCGTGGTCTCGCTGTTTGTGATGCTGGCCCAGATTCACCTTTTCGGATTGCTTAGAAAAAATACGTTCAAAGCCCAGGTCCAGGCTCTGGTTTCGACCATGCAAATGGCCGCCAGCGCCGCGGCCGAGAGCGACCGAAGATATGAAGTGATTATTGATATAACAGAGCAGGGCTATCTGCTGCGTCAGATTACGGCGCCCGACCTGTCAGTGGTTCTGGATGAGGAAATCATCCTCCAGGACAATCTGGGCAATAGCTGCCGGCTGGCTTACGTCGAATTCGACGACGGCGACTACACCAACGAAGGCCGGGCGAAGTTCAGGGCCGGACAGGCCGGCTGGGCCTACGGCGGGAAAATCGTCCTGCTGGATGAGAACGAGCAGCCGTACTCGATTGTCGTCAACCGGCTCAATAGAATTGTCGCATTAGAGAAAGGTAACGTGGAGCTTTTGAGGCCCAAGTCCAAAGATGAGCTGCCCTTTTAACATACGCGGTACGAAAGAAAAAGCGTTCAGCCTGGTGGAGGTGCTGACCGCTCTGGCCATTCTGGCGCTGATCAGCTCCAGCGTGCTGGTTGTGATTGACCGCAGTACAGCCTCAGCGGCCAACTCCATGCAGCGAATCAGAGCGTTTGAAGTCGCACGCGAGAATATGGAGGAGCTTCTTTCTTCCGCCTCGGTAAAAGAGGGCGTCGAGTACGGCGACAGCAATGAGTATCCCGACATCACATGGGAAACCGTCGTCGAGCCGTTCTATGAGCCGATCACAGCCAGGATGTGGATCCGAGGCGTTTGCTCGGCCAAGTATAATGACCCGAATGGACAAGAGCAAACCATCGAGCTGGAACACTGGCTGACCGATCTGACGAAGGAGCAATTGCTCCAACTTATGAAGCGGGATGAAGAAGAACCGCAAGACGGAAGCGGCGATCTCATCGCAACACTGGAAGAGGCCGCCGAGTACGCCGGCGTCGATGTTGAAACCATCCAGCAGTGGCTTGAGAACGGGTTGCTCACGCTCGAAGACGGCTCTTTTGTCAAAAGTAATCTTGATATTTATATACGCAGCAAGGGCAACCCGAGCGAAGACGATAAGAAACAGCAGATAAAATCGAAGGCCGAGTTGAAGAACAAGACAGGCCAGTCAGGTAAGGCGGGAGACGCCAGCCAACAAGGACAGAAGGATGAAATCGACCCCAAGACGGGTCTGCCGTACAGCGAACTCGAACAGATGGATTTTACCCAAATCTGGGACCTCATGAAAGGCCGGCAGCGGTAGGAGCTCAGCTCTGATGAATTCAATAACAGCAGGCTACAACAGAACAGGAGCTTCCGGCATGCGCAAAGTGCCGCGCGGATTCTCATTGGCGGAAGTACTCGCGGCCCTGACTATCGGGGCGATGATTTTGGTCGCGGTGCTCGGCATTTACCGGCGCGCCGAGAATTCGGCGGCCGCGGTCATGCACAGACTGGACAGCTCCCGAGTACCCGGCGAAGTCCTCCAGCGCATCGCCGAAGACCTCGACAACGTCATCTCCGCCGGCTCAAATGCAAAAATCACTATCGAGAACAAATTCGCGAACGTGGCCGGCGCCATACTCGTTCCAGGCGCCCGGCTGACCATGACCCGGACGTTTCAGGACGGCCGAGATATGGAGCAGATTTTCGAAGAAATCGTTTGGCAAAGCAGCTTCGACTTTGAGAGTCCGGACGGCGGTCTGGTATTATACCGCAGTCACAGGGGGCTCGCTCCGGAAGATAAAGTGCTCGATAAAGACAAATACGACTGGGAAAGAGAGCTGTTTGTGCCGATTTGCAGCGGCGTGACGTTCTTCAAGATAGAAGCATTTATGGGCAAAAACGTAGTGGATAAATGGAACGGTACACCGCCTTCCGGTATTGTGGCAGCAATCTCGTTTGCCGAGCCCTACAAGAGAGTCGATGGCACGTACGACGTTCTGGATGAGGAGAAAACCACACGAACCATCGCTCTGGATAGAAGCAGAAAAATCAAATTCGAGATTGCCATAAGCCCGGATGCCAACAGCCCGGATACCCCGGCGGACGCAAACTCACCCGCCGGCCAAAACATGTCGCCGACGAGCCCGAAGAATACCCAGAAACCCATGAGCCCGAAGATGGCGGAGAAGCCCGGGAAATGAGCAAAACCCAGGACAACCTGAATATTTCCGACAGCCGGCCGGGCGTCGTCCTGCTGGTAACGCTGGTGCTGTTGGTCGTGCTCGCAACGCTGGGTTATACTTTCAGCAGCCGCGTCGCAGCGCAGCGCCATCGGAACCAGTACATCATCGACTACAGCAGGGCTCGGTACGGCTGCGACTCAGCCGTCAAATACGCTCTTGCCACCCTGGAAGAGCTTGACGCGCAACTGATTGACCGTCCGAACGAGCCGGACTTCTCCGATTTGTTTGCCCTCGACGATATTGGCTACCAGGACCTCCTGACGCAATGGGGTATCCAGTCTCAGCTCACCGGATTGGACGGCAACGGCGCGATCGGCGATATGAGCAGCGTGGGTGACGTCAATGACATGAATGACGTGAATAACATCGGGCGCAAGTCAGGTAAAATAAAAGGCTTGAACAACCCCGATGTTTACGTGATTCGGGGCCCCTACGGCCCACCCTGGCCGTTTGTAACCGAGCCGGTCGAGTTCGAGATCGGCCCGACCAAGGTCCGGATTGAAATTGAAGACGAAAACGCAAAATACCCGCTCGGCTGGGCTTTACTGAACGACGAGAGTGTGCAGCGAGAGGCCGAGGCGGGATTCGTGACTTTTTGCGAATTGGTGCGGCTTGATGCCTTACAGATTGACGCCTTGAAGGAGCAGCTCAAACAGATAGGTGAAATAAGGCCCTTCGTGACCGACTTCAAGCCGATAACAAAAACCGTCAATACACCGATCAGTATGCCGGCCAGCCCGCCGACCGACGCAAAGGGTGGTACCACAAGAACACCGCGATCCACCGTACAAAGGAAAGTCGTACCCGTCGCCGAACAAATCGCCGAGCAAACCTCACATTTTGCCAAGCTCTTTCACAGCTCGCTTATCGACACCGAAGCTCTCGCCAAGCCGACCATTATTTGCGAAAACAGACAGGAATCCGCACTGAAATATATGGGCCTGTGGGGCTCGCAGAAGGTGAACGTCAATACGGCGCCGCGGCCCGTATTAGAGGCAGCCTTCATTTTCGGCGGCAACGAAGTCCAAATCGCCGAGGACATCATTCAGCAGCGAAGGCTGAAGGTCTTCGGGAACGTGCAGGAGCTAAAGGCCGAGCTTTCCCGCCACTCCGATTCCATCGGCAAGTGCGAGAACTATATCACCACGGCCAGCACGATATTCACCATCAGGATAACGGCGATCAGCGGCGTGGCAAAGGCATCATCTGTTATCGCGATAACAAAAGAAGGGAACAAAGTAACAACGATTGGTGTAATCAACGGTTGAACAGCAACGACCATGTAGGAGCTTGCCGATAGTGGAATCTCAGAACAGTTTGGGAATATACATAGCCAGGGACACAGCGACGGCGGTTTGTCTTCGTTCGCGCGGAAAAGAGGGCGGCGATTTGAGCTGTTTCAGCGTCTCGACCCAAGGGCAGGAGCAGCCCGGTTTTCAGACGCTGGCCGGCCTGATTGCCAAGGGCTGCACCGAGAGAGAATGGAAGTTTACGGAAGCCGCCGTGGCGCTGGATTGTGCCATGTTTATGCAGCACAGCGTGCACAGCGGGTTCAGCGATCCCAAACAGATCGCATCAACCGTTAAATTCGATACGGAAGAGGTCCTTGCGACGGATATAGCCAACGTGGCCCTGGCTTTCGAGGTCATTTCGAGCGGCCAGGCCGCAGCGGATCTGGCCGTCTTCACGGCGGAACGAAAAATTCTGTCAGATATTCTTTCTGCTCTGCAACAGTACGGTTTCGATCCCGTGACGATGGAGCCGGATATCAGTTGCCTCTCACGATTTATCAGCCGAAAAGCAGGCTCCGTCGAACCGCAGCAGGCCGGGACTTTGTTCGCAGCGCTCTCCCGGCACAGCGGCTACCTGATTGCCCCCCCGGCACCGGCCCCCGAAGGAAGCCGAAAGGGAATCACCCTTCGAACATTCCTGGTGGGCCCGACACAGAACCGGGCGGAATTGCTCTCAAGAGAATTGCTCGTCACCATCGCCATGGCTGGGGACATTGAGCCGATAAAGACTATCCGAGTCTTTGATTCCGCCGGGGCCGTGGACTGTCAGCAGCTTGGTGAAAAGCTGAACACACAAGCCGCCGTGATTGATTTCTATCAGGCCGCCGGAATCGAACCGCAAACCCCCGCCGAAGGCACCGATCCCGTCGATTTTGCCATTGCATACGGCGCCGCCCTGGCTCACTCGGAAAAAGGGCACACCGTGGATTTCCGCAGCGATTTCAGCCCATTCCAGGGCAAAAAGATGAGGCTGCAAAAGGCACTGAAGGCTGCGGCGGTCTCCGTGACGATCCTCCTGATTGCCGTTGGGCTATATTTTCAAACACAATTCTTCAGTGTCAACAGAGACAGGAATAATGCACGCAGCAAGTTCGCCAAAGACTACGCGGACGTGACCCTGGAAAAGCTGCCTGACAATGTTACAGCCAAAAAGGCCGTGGCCGACCTCGAAAAGCTTAAGCGCCGTATCGAAGCCGAGAAAAAGGGCATTGGAGATAAGACGTCGATATCGTCCAAACTGACGCTCGTACTGGCCGCCTTCAAAAAATGCGCCGCCCAGACGAATCTGAATATCAGCTCGATTACCATCACAAGCAATGACATCTCCATAACGGGCGATACCCCCAGCCCACAAAACAGGCAAACATTTTTCGAAACGCTCAGAAACAATGGCCTGGAGATTTTGCAGGAACGCATCGACCCCCCCTTACAGGGACGTCAGAAGTTCGGCATCACAATTTCGCCTAAGATATGATTGAGGAAAGACGCTCATGAAAGACATATACAAGAATCCGGTTCTGTACTATATCGCAGTTCCCCTCATGGTGGGTCTATGGCCCCTATTAGTCCGGGGCATATACCTTCCAGCCGCTCAGAAAGACGTCGAAGAACAAATCGCGCAGTTTGAGCGCTCCGAGCCAATCATGTGGGACATTCTGGATCTCGACCCCGAGCGCACCGAATTCGCAGACGCGAACAACGCCGCGGCCGAATTCAATTATGGCGGAGCCGTTGACTGGGTTGCAAGCATCTGCAAGATCCCTTCGAGCGCATACAAGGTCAGCTCCTCGATGATCATAACTGCAAATAAACAGAAAACCCAGAGCGCCAAGGTGGACCTGAAGCAGGTTGACATAGTCAGATTCGCCAAGTTTCTCTCGATGATTCAGATTCGCTGGGTAAACCTGCAATGTGAGCGTGTGAAACTGACCAAGAAAGAGGGTTTGGCCGATAATGATGTGTGGGATGTGGATATAGAATTCAAATATTATTATTGATCCGGATGCGCCGGAAGAATCAGGCCCCTTTCGCCGCCCCAGTTCAAGGCCCCGGCTCTCATCACAACATATAGTATATCACCCATTTTCTCGCGGCCCACGCGAATCGTTAACGCCGATTTCAAGATAGGTATGCCACAAGCCCCGTTTTTTATACTAATAACCGCACTTTTATCCCAAACTGACGCAACTCCCCACAACTACCGAAGTCAAAACGGGACCGAACTTTTCTAAAGTTTTTCGGCGGGTGTTGTCGATAGCAGTGTTAGCAGGTTACTTTGAGCCTCGGAAAAGGATTCAGGGGACATACAATATATAGTAGTTTGGCTTTGAGAGGAAAAACGGACGTTTTCCACTCAGGCTTGTGATACAAGGTAATGTGAATGCCAAGTTTCGATTCAAACAATCGCTTTGAGACAGAAGAACGCCAAGCAAACGCCGAAGCAGGTAGTCTTGCCCCGGGCAACGATTTGATGCTGGAGCAAATTCTTGAGAATATGTACGCTACGCCTATTGGCCGGGTGCTGAGAAAGATCGCTTCTCTGCCGGAAGTCCGCCGAGAGAAAATCCTCGACGTCCGTCGGCAACTTACCGAGGGTAAGTACGATTTGAATGAGCGTTTAGATATCGCTATCGACAAGGTTCTTGAGAAGTTTACTACATAACAGAGAACAAGACTCTGCAGCGTAGCGCGGGCCAGTTCCGATCCACCCACCGAGAGCCACGAAGTTTCGATTCAGTATCCGATAGGCGATTGTTTTGCCCCTCCGTCTTTCCGTGGGCTTCCAGGTGCGTCGTGTCTCCTGAGCGGGCCCTTTCGGTTAAGAGACAATTTCAGGAACATCATCGTCCGGCTCATCCATGCTGACCGGCTTATAACCCGGCAGCCTGGACTTCTCTACCTCCGCCTTAAAGGCCGATATGACCCTCTCCTGAATTCGCTTCCTGCAATCGGCGTTAATCGGATGAGCGATGTCGGCGTGCAATTTCATTCGGCCCTTGAAATCTTTCTTGGCCCGGTTCTCGTGGAGAGAGGTCCCGCAATTGTTGCAGTACCTGGCCCTGAGATGGTTCTTGGCCCCGCATTTTTCGCAATGATCGCTCATCTTCCTTGAAGGCATAGCCACAAAAAATCCCCCCCCGCCCTCGATGATCTTGATGTCACGGACAACAAACTCATTGTCCATCGTGATCGAGCAAAAAGCCTTCAGTCTGTCATCTTTGTTGCTCACCAACTTGACTCTGACCTCGCTGATCTCCATGTTTTGCCTCGCTCAAAAGTTTACCATCTATTGTTCCTCACAATGACGCTTTTGCATCCGATCTTTTCCTCAAGCGTGCGCTTGCAGTCTCCGGCTCTGTGCTCATCCCCGCTCTTGACGACACAAAACATCGCTGAGCCGCTGCCGCTCAGGCACCAGGGCCCGATATCCAACGACTCGACTTCTTCTTTTAGCTTGGCAAGGTCTTTGGCCAAATCGAAACAGCTTTCCTGAAGCATATTGGCGCACATTTTCGCCGCCAAATCAATCCTCTTGTCTTTGACATAGCCGTTTATGCGGGCATGGAGCTTTTCATACACGCCGCGATTGTGCCTGTAATTGGCGTAAACCTCTTTCGTAGAAATACTTACGTCCGGCAAAAGCAGAAGAGCCAAAAAGTCAAATTTTTCATCTATTTTTTCAACTTTCTCGCCTTTACCGGTACAAAAGGCCAGCGCGCCATCGAGAAAGAAAGCGACGTCACTGCCTAACTTCGCCGCTAACTCAAACATGGTTTGGCCGTCGATATCCAAATGCAGGTAGTGCTTCAGGCCGATAAGAGTGGCCGCGGCGTCACTGCTGGCTGAGCCCAGCCCCGTCCCCGCGGGGATGTTTTTTGTCAGGGTGACTCTCAGACCCGTCGTAGAGCACGAAGCCGCAAGCAAACTCTGTGCTGCCTGATAGACGAGATTTTCCTTTCCCGTCGGCGCCCAGTGCGGCCCCTTACAGACAAGCTCGATTCCCGGCTTGTCTCCCGGCTGGATGAGGACTTCGTCATACCAGTTGATTTTGGCCATGATCGTTTCTATTTCGTGAAAACCGTCCGGCCGTTTGCCCGCAATCAGCAGGGACAAGTTGATTTTCGCCGGAGCCAGTACCAACACTCCATCGTCAACAGCGGTGATTTGCTCTCTGTCAGCCATAATCCAATTGTGCGCTCCGCCCTGCCGGTCTTGATTGTAAAGAAAATGAGCCGTCAGGATATTTCCGCCGGAAGACCGCTTTTGCGTCTTCTCGTCCTGCATTTTCGTGCGAGGTGGGCGTTCCTCTCCCAAAACACGCCGTCCTCGTATCCCTGAATCGCCCTATCGAATTCAGCCAGGCGCAGACGCTTTGCGGCCAGCAGACAGTATTCGCGGTCAATCTCGACTCCGAGGAACCTGCGATTCAGCTTCTTAGCCGTCACGACGACGCCGCCCACGCCCATGAAAGGATCAAACACAAAATCGTGCTCGTTTGTGCTTGCCAGAATCAGTTTGGCAAATAGTTTTTCGGGTTTTTGTGTGGGGTGGTCGGTGTTCTCCGGCATGGACCAAAATGGAACGGTAATATCATTCCACAGGTTCGACGGATGCGTCAGCCTGAATTGTCCGTCGGATGTGTCCTGCCAGTCTTTCGGCGCACCGTCCGCGTCCGTGTAAGGCGCCAGAACTCTGCGCTTCAGCTTGACATCTTTCAGGTTGAACGTGTACTGGTCGCAAACCGTCGCAAACCAAATATCTTCCGAAGCATTCTTCCAGCTCTTTTCCGCCCCTCTTCCTTTTTCTCTTTCCCACGTAATTCGGCTTCTGACCTTCAGGTATTTATCCAGAACAAGATGAACCGCCGTGGAGGAATACCATTCGGAGCAAACATAAACCGACGCGGTCCTTTTGAGCGTGGGCAGTACGCTAACCACGATATTTTCAAACCACTCGGCGTACTTCGCAATGCTCTTTTTTCTGAAGGCGGCCGAGGTAAAGGTCTTGTTAAGGTTGTACGGCGGATCCAGGATCAGCAGGTCCACGAAGCCCTTCGGCAACAAAGTGGCGACCTCAAAAACATCCTGATTGAGGATCGTGTCGCAGATGGCTTCGACGCCGGCGCGATCGGAAATATGAATCAGGTCTTTGCCGTAAAGGTCCGCTTCCGCCCGGCTAAGCGTCATCGTGCGATTTCTGGGTGCTCGAACCTTATTCACATGACCAACCCTGCCGCATGGAGTGAAAATGCCGCTTTACGCTGATTCTTTTTTCGCTTCCTGCTTGGCCGTTACCAAATCCGCCTTGCGCTCGACTATATCGCGGGTGATGACGTATTTCGCCGGTTTGAGCTCCTCCGGCAGTCGATACATCAAATCAACCATCAGCTCTTCGGCAATCGCCCGCAACGCCCGCGCGCCGGTGTCACGCGTAAGGGCCTTTCGCGCCAAAGCAAGCAGTGCATCGTCCGTAAACTCCAGCTCGGCGTTTTCCATCTCAAAAAAGCGCTGATACTGCTTGCACAACGCATTTTTTGGTTTTGTCAGGATATCGACCAGCGCCGCTTCGTCCAGAGCGCCGAGCGTGGCAATGACGGGAAGCCGCCCCACAAATTCAGGAATCATCCCAAACTCAATGAGGTCTTCCGGTACAACCTGCGCCAAAATATCGCCATACTCGGCCCGCTCGTCGGTTTTGCCCGATAACTCCGAGCCAAAACCGATCATCTTCTTGCCCAGCCGCTTCTTGATGATGTTTTCCAGGCCGACGAAGGTTCCGCCGCAGATGAAAAGTATCTGCGTCGTATCCAATTGGATGTAAGATTGTTCCGGGTGCTTTCTGCCGCCCTGGGGCGGGATGTTGGCCGTCGTGCCTTCGAGCATCTTCAAGAGCGCCTGCTGAACGCCTTCTCCCGAGACGTCACGCGTGATCGAGACGTTCTGATTGGTCTTGCCGATCTTGTCTATCTCGTCGATATACACGATGCCTCGCTGCGCGGTCTCAATATCAAAATCGGCGGCCTGGAGCAGCCGCAGCAGGAAGTTCTCGACGTCCTCACCGACGTAGCCCGCCTCTGTTACCGTGGTCGCGTCGCAGATCGCAAAAGGCACTTCCAGCTTGCGGGCCAGTGTGCGTGCCAGCAGCGTCTTGCCGGCCCCGGTCGGACCAATCAGAAGAACATTGGACTTGTCTATCTCAATGTCGCTATCGTTGCTGTCACTGTGCAACAATCTCTTGTAGTGGTTATGCACGGCCACCGAGAGATATTTCTTGGCGTGCTCCTGCCCGATAACGTACTGGTCCAGGTATTCCTTTATTTCTCTGGGCCTGGGCATATCTTCCCGGCTTGTGGTGCCCTGGCCCGTGCGTTTGCGATCCTGCCGGATGATATTGTGGCATAGCTCCACACATTCGGGACAGATGAAAACTCGGTTTGGACCCTCAATGAGCGTTTCGGCCTGGTTCGCCGACCGGCCGCAGAAGCTGCAGATTGATTTTGATCTATGAGTATTTGACTGCTTGGCCATTTTACCTTTCCACTATCAGGTGCAATTCATTCGACCGCACAATTTTCATTGTAACCCAAAATCTCCGCACAATCAAGCGATTCGACCGCCCTATCAATCATCGGCGGCCTATGCCGTCCTTGTCCGGTTCTTCTCAGGGAACGCAACGGCAATAGCCCTTTGCAAATTCAGCTCCTTTGCGCAAAGCGGAGATGTTGACCGGCAGCGTTTTGTGATATCGCTCAGCAAGCACATCCGGCAGGGCGTGTACCGCCGCATCCAGGCTGAGGCATCCTCGCTTCTGCAAGTACGCACCCAGAACCACCATGTTGGCGCTCTTCTGACTGCCCAGCTCAACCGCTAACTCGTCGGCAGGCACCGCCACAACCTCGACCGAATCGTCGAGCTGCGGCTCGCTGTCGATGAGCGAGCTGTTCATGATAAGCAGCCCGCCGGCTTTTAGACGCGATGTGAACTTGTTTAATGAAGCCTTATTCATGACAATGAGCGAATCGGGCCTACCGACAACGGGGCAGGCGATTTTTTTCTCCGCGATGACCACCATACAATTGGCCGTTCCGCCGCGAACCTCGGCGCCGTAGGACGGCATGTAGGTCACTTCTTTGCCGGCCTTCATCGCCGCCTGGGCGAGCAGCTTGCCGGCCAGCATGATCCCCTGTCCGCCAAAACCGGCGATAATCACCTCTTCGTAAAGGCTATCCTTCGCCATGTTCAACCCTTCAACCGCCCGAGTGGAAAAACCTTAGTCATGTGGCTGTCGATCCATTCCATCGCCTTGGCCGGGCTCATTCGCCAATACGTCGGGCACGGCGAAAGAACCTCAACCAGTGCAAGTCCTGCGGCACCATTGAGCTGCAGCTCGAAGGCATGCCTGATAGCTTTCTTGGTCTTTCGGACCTGAGCAACGCTGCTTAGCGCGCATCGCTCAACGTAGATTGTCCCCGGCAACATCGCCAAAAGCTCCGAGACCTGAAGCGGATAGCCGTGGTTGGCGGCGGTACGGCCGTCCGGTGTGGTAGCCGTCACCTGCTCGAGCATCGTTGTCGGGGCCATCTGGCCGCCGGTCATTCCATAGACGGCATTATTGATAAAGATGACCGTGATTTGCTCGCCCCGATGCGCGGCATGAAGAATCTCGGCGGCCCCGATACTCGCCAGGTCGCCGTCGCCCTGATAAGAGAAGATGATTCTGTCGGGGTTTGTCCGCTTCATCCCCGTCGCCACGGCCGGCGCCCTGCCGTGCGCCACCTCGATCATATCGACGTCCAGATAATCATAAGCCAGCACGGCGCATCCTACGGGCGCGATACCGATGGTCCGGCCGCGGATGTCCAGCTCGTCGATGGTCTCGGCGATGAGCCGATGGGCGATCCCATGCCCACAGCCGGGACAATAATGCGTCGGGCAATCCTTGAGCGTAGGCGTTCGCGTGAAAACCGTTTTCATACTCGACTCTTCGGCCTTAACGTCAATTGTTTGATTTTATCCAGGATTTCGTCAACCGTTGGAATGCCGCCGCCGGGCCTGCCGTGGAAGAGCACGGGCGCTTTTCCTGCAACCGCCAGCCTCACGTCGTCGACCATCTGGCCGCTGCTCATTTCCACAACGAAGAAAACCCGAAGCTCATTTGCAGCCCTGCTGATCTGCTCCGTCGGGAACGGCCACAGCGTGATCGGACGAATCCAGCCAGCCTTGATCCCCTCCTGCCTTGCTCTGTCCACTGCACTGGAGACGATCCTGGCCACAATGCCGTAAGCAATCACAACAATCTCCGCATCCTCAACTTCGTACTGTTCGCAGAGCACTTCATTTTTTTCGATCTGCTCGTATCTGTCGTGCAGCTTGTTGTTCAGCTCTTCCAACACGCCTTCCCCAAGCCATAACGAACGGACGATGTTCTGCTTCCTCCGGTCCGCCCCGGTCAGAGCCCAGTCTTTGGCCGGCAGTTTCCGGCGAGGTTTCTGTTCCAGGACTATCGGCTCCATCATTTGGCCCAGGATTCCGTCGGCCAGCACCATGACGGGCATTCGGTACTCGTCGGCCAGGTCAAAGGCCAGCGGCATACAATCGACCAGCTCCTGGACGCTTGCGGGTCCCAGCACAATGGTTCGATAGTCGCCGTGCCCGCCGCCGCGTGTGGCCTGGAAATAGTCCGCCTGCGACGGCGCGATGTTCCCCAGGCCCGGGCCGCCTCGCATGACATTGACCACGACCGCCGGCAGCTCAGCGCCGGCCAGATAGCTCATTCCTTCCTGCATCAGACTAATGCCGGGACTGGACGAGCTCGTCATCGACCTCTTGCCGGTGGCCGAAGCCCCGAAGACCATGTTGATCGCCGCCAATTCGCTTTCACTCTGCACAAAAACCCGGCCCTCATCCGGCATTCGGCGGGACATATAAGCCGAGATTTCGTTCTGCGGCGTGATGGGATAGCCGAAATACGCGTCGCAGCCGGCCATTATGGCCGCCTCCGCCAGCGCCTCGTTGCCACACATCAAAATCCGGTCACTCACGTGTCTCACGCCTTTTCTGTCCACTTCTTGAGATAGCTTTTCAGTCTCTGAACAAAATCTTGCGCCGCCTCCAGCAGATCTTGTGCTTGCTCTTTAGTAACCGCAAAACCTATGCCATAATCACCAACAAGCCTCTTATCATAAGCATCATTAAGTGCTCTTCCTACGTTTCGCTCAAAAACCCCCGTCTTTACAAAGTGCTCTCCGAATAGACTCATTACGCCTTTATGAGAAGAGGCACTCAAATTCTTGGTAAGGAGGGCGGCTTCTGCCATGAAAAACATCGCATAATAACACCTTGAAACACAGGAATCATAGTCTTCTGTGCGCAAAGCCTGCCCAGCCGTGCTCAGGAATTTCTCCGCCTTCTCTATGAAATCCTTTATTTCTTTCACGCCACCAGGCCCTCTCTTTTCACATTCAGCATAAAAGGAGAATTATAATTCTCAAAGAGATCTTCAGGAATGGCCATAACTGAAACAAGCTCACCTTCCTCAAGAAGTATATCAAACAACAGATCGCTCAGGCTTTCTCTGACTTCAAAAGGATTCAGCGACTCATCGACCAGCACAAGCACATCAATATCTGAATCCTTCGTAGCTTCACCCCTTACGTAAGAACCGTATAATATCACCTTTTTGATTCTTTCCCCGTACATCTTCATCAGATGCGCTTTCACCCGACGTATCAAGGGTTTTATCTCTCGGTCCATTTTTCTTTATCTCTTAAAGCAAGAATATCTATATCACTACCCGGTTTTTCTTCTCCCCTGACGAAAGAACCGAACACAGCAATCTTTCGGGATCCTTGGTCTTTAAGGGCCTGAGCAATCTTCTGGAAGATTTCTTTTCTTCTATTCGTTTTCTTCATTTCTCATCCGAATCACTGAATCATCAGTATATTGCGGGGAAGTCCAAATTTCTCTAATAGCCGTTTAGCAGAATTTATGTGTCCAGCCCTATTATTATGTGTCTCGATCCACAATCCATTCGAAAGTTTCTTAGGAGCTCGAAAACCATCACCGTACTTGTGCTTAGGCTCCTTGTTGATAAGGTTAGTTTTACCTCGTCCAATTCCTACTGGACAATCCGAAGGTTTCAGCTTGCCGTTCTTTATGAGCCAGTTGGCCGTGTTTACTAGAATCTCAAAAGAATAGCGAAGTTCAAAGACCTCCCCTTTTAGCTTCATTTTTCGTGGACTTCCACTTGCCGGTGACACGGGCTCTCCGGACTCCTCAGTTGGAGTCTCTTCCTGAGATGGACCGGAAATTATTTCCTTGACCCTTTCCTTCAACAGATCCTCGATTTCTGTGTCTTCAAACTGATAGTCTGGATACCCTTGTGTGATAATCGACTTGACTACTGGCATAAGCCCTTTTATCATCTCTTCAGGTTGATCCAAAAGAGATCGCCATATTTCATCCAATATTTGAACTTTCCTAACCAAAACTTCGATATGTTCAATGTTGGTCTTTGAGATTGTCGTTATTTTTCTCAGTACTGCTGGCGATTCTTCATTTTCTAAATCTATTTTCCAAACTATGCGCCCAGTTAAAGGAATCCCCTCTTCGAACGACCTAATAAGTATCCATACTGCGCCATTAGTCAATACGCCATATTTTGTACCTTCGCCGTAAGAGTACTTCCCCAACTGGTTAATGACTTCTCTTTGCTCAATATCGACACTCATCTTTTTGGCTTCGACAAACAAGATTCTCTTGCCATTTTTCATCAATGAATAGTCCGGCACACCTTCTTCTGTGGACATATTAGGTTGAACATCTCGGGGTTCTGCAGGATCCCAATCAAGAACCTTTAACATAGGATCTACGATCTGGTATCTTACAGCCATCTCGCTTCGCTCATAATCGGTCCGATGTTCCTTTATTTTCTCTAGTGTCGAAGCTAACAGCTCATTTAAGTTTTCCATTTTTCACTCTCCCTTCTGTTAGCATGATTTCATTTCCGTTGAGATAGTCGAGTTCTTTCATTTATATACATTGTCAATTATGGGGATCACGCTTTTCCCTCAGTCAGACTCGCTCGGCCCCCATCCCCAGGCTCAATAGTTATCGTAACCTTGTCAGGACCGTCGCGAGATACTTCGATGATCGCCTCCGGACAGATAATAGCGCAGGCGGCACAGCCCGTGCAGTCACAATTATCCGTCTGAGCGGGGAGATAACCATTTCTGTTGGATATTTTGGCGATGACGATGGTTTTCTTAGGGCATACGACTACACACAGGCCGCAGCCCTTGCACCGCTCGGCATCGATAATGATTTTTCCAGCCATCTTAACTATATATACAGCATACTACTGCGCATCGCCCTGAGTTTTCCGGGCAATTTACCGCACACTGAATATTCTAACATGGGCCTCTCGCCTCTGTAAAGCGAAAAGGCAGGCCGCCGTTATGTATCCTCGCTCATACTTTGCAGGGCAACGTTCCGCTTTCAGTTTGAACCCGGCGCCCTCACGTTTCAAGGTAAAAGACCTCCCGCTGCCGGTCGAACAGGACGCTTCGCACCGGCGCCACATCATCAGGACCAAGCCCGATCAATCGCAGCGGATTGCCAAAGCCCATCGCAATGAGCTCATCGGGGCCGACCAGATGCAAAGATGCCAGATGGTTCATACATTCGAGCATCGTCGCCGCTGAGCCGGCCAGGTATCCCGTCGTTCGGTCGTACAGCCGGCCGGTCTCCTCCAGCACGATCTGATGCCCGAACACCTCGTACTGCCCCGGCGGCAGTCCCGCCGGCGACGAAGCATCACTGACGACTACGCATCGTTCGGCGCCCTTTGTTCTGATGATGGTCTTGATCAGCGCTGCCGGCAAATGGTGCCCATCGGTAATCATCATCGCCGTAAGGTCGTCGTTTGCAAGTCCCGCCCAAACGGGATTCTTATGTCTGTTCAGCATGGCCGGCACGCCGTTGCCCAGATGTGTCAATGCGGTGGCTCCGGCCTGCACCAATCTGTGCAAGTCGTCCTCCCAGGCCATCTGGTGCCCCAACGAAACGGCAATTCCCCGGCTCGACGCATACCGGGCCAGCTTCTCAGCGTCTTGCGGCTCGGCGGCAATCGTGAGCAATTTCACCTCGCCGGCCGCCCACTGGATGAGCTGCTCAAGAAAACCGACGTCAGGTTTCCTTATCCACTGCGGATCGTGTGCTCCTCTGGCCCCCTCTTGTGACGAGATGAACGGCCCCTCGATGTGGATACCCAGCAGCCGGCCGCGAAACTCCTGCGTCTTCAGAACCGCCGCCATGATCGGAAGATTGTGCTCGTAAACCTCAGCCGGACTTGTAATGACAGTCGGCAGGAATGCCGTTGTTCCAGCTTCAAGGATGCCCCGGCAGGCCAGTATAAAATCATCAGCCGTCAAGCTCAGATCGGAAAAGTTCACCCCTCTGTAGCCATTGACCTGCAAGTCCACCAGCCCTGGTATTTTGACATCCTTCAAAATCTGCATTTTCTGGCCCATACTACTGTCCGGCTTGTTTTATATGATATTCGCACGGCCCTGTCAAACGAACAATCCAAAAGCCCGCGAACGACGAGCCGGTTCACGAGATTTTCCTTGCGTTGTCGGCCCTGCATCTTCTATGATTCCCCCCACGTGCACATAATGTAAGCGTCCCTGAGGACAAGAACTTATGGCAGTTGCGATCCGTGGCCTGCGACCCGTTAGCGGTTGGATTGACCTGATCAAGGATACGGATAGTGTGTTCCGCAAACAACTTGACTCCATCTACGGCAGCAATTCCGGTTTGAGAATTGAAGCCGTCCGGATGTGCCTGTGTACTCTTGGAGCATTTGCCGAGAGGTTCGGGCCGGACCGCAGAGTCATGGTGATACGCTCCACCGGCAGGGTAAACGTCGTGGGCACACACATTGATCATCGCGGCGGATCGGTCAACCCCATCGCGGTCAAGCACGTATGGCTCGTCGTCGAGCCGCGAGATGACGATCTGGTTCTGGCCCGCAACGTCGAGTCCGAACTCTTCCCTGACGAGCAATTTCGCATCAGCCAATGCCTGCCCGCCGGCGGGAAAATCCGCGACTGGGAAGCCTGGTGCCTCGACGAATATGAGAAACGCAGATATGACCCGGCCGTGACGTGGTCAAATTACGTCCGCGCCGCGACGCTGTACTTCCAGCATCTTCACACAACCGACGACGGCCGCTTCGACCCGGCGATCAGGGGCATGAACATGATGGTTTACGGCAGCGTCCCGCGGGCGGCGGGGCTCAGCTCATCGTCGGCAATCGTGATGCTCACAACCGAAGCCGTGCTGCGAATTAACGCCCTGCGGATCGACCCGGCCTATTTAGCGGAGCACTGCGGTCAGGCCGAATGGTACGTGGGCACCCGCGGCGGATACAGCGACCATGCGGCTATTCTTTCCGGCAAACCCGGCGCCATCCTCCACATCACGGCGTTCCCCATGACGGTGGATTGTGCCGTACTGCCGGCCGGCTACAGCTTCGTGCTGGCCAACAGCCTGATCGAAGCCAAAAAACAAGCGGGAGCACGAGACGCATTCAATAGCCGCGTAGCGGCGTACGCGTTCGGCTTGATGATGATCCGCAAACTCTTCCCGCAGCACGCCGATAAGCTCGAATATCTTCGCGACGTGAACCCGGCAAAACTCGGCGTCGAACAATCTGACATTTTGCGAATGGTCAAATCGCTGCCCCTGTCCGCCCGCCGCGAGGACGTTTTGAAAATGCTGCCGGAATGTGAGCAGGAAATTCACCACGTCTTCAGAAGTCACGAAGAGCCCGAACAGGGCTATCCCATTCGACAAGTTTGTCTCTACGGAATAGCCGAGTGCATTCGCGCGGATATGGTTCCGCAATGCCTGCGAGCGGGCGACATGAAGACCTTTGGCGAGCTGATCAACATCTCTCATGACGGCGACCGCGTGATAAGACTCGTCGGCGGGCGGCAAACGACCGTGGATAATAGTTATCCGGATGAGAGAATCGACGCGATGATCCGCGATCTGGAATCGGGCGACCCCGGCCGCATGAGCCGGGCCGCTCTATGGCGCCAAAGCGGCGGCTATGACGTCAGCCTTCCCGAAATAGACATGCTGGTTGACATCGCGTTAGCCTCCCCGGGCGTGATCGGCGCCGGTCTTGTCGGCGCGGGGATGGGCGGCTGCATTGTGCTGGTCGTCGAGGATAAACACGCACCCGGCGTGATCGAAAACATGGCCGAACAATACTATCGCCCGCGCAACCTGCCGGTAAGAGCGGAGATCACCACTCCCGTCGGCGGGTTATGTACCCTGGACGTCTGATTCAGCCGACGAACGTTTTGAGCGGTTATTTCCTGATCTTCTGAACTGCTTCTTCGACCGCCTCGCGAATGACCTGGCAGCCTTCCTCGACCGCTTCTTTGCTGATGCACAATGGCGGCGCTATCTTAACGCACCCCCCGCCCACGCCCACGGGGGCAAACATCAGCAGGCCCTTGTGGAAACAAAGATTGATGATATCCCAGGCCAATTCGTGGTCCGGGTCCTTGCTGCCCTTCTTGACTATCAGCAGCCCGGCGACAAGGCCCGCTCCGGGCGCAAAGCCGATCACGTCGGGAAACTCACCCTTTATTTTCTGAACGTGCTTCTGGAGAACCGGCCCGACTTTCGCGGCGTTTTCAACCAGTTTCTCCTGCTCGATCACTTCGATACTTGCCAGCGCAGCCGCACAGCAAATAGGATTGCCCGAGTGCGTGCTGGTCATTTCATTGGGCCCGTACAAATCCATCACTTCTTCCCTGCCGACTACCGCGCTGATGGGCAGTGAGCTGCTGAAACCTTTGCCGATACAGAACAAATCCGGCACGACGTCGTACAGCTCAAAACCCCACATCCTGCCGCACCGGCCAAAACCCGCCTGCACCTCATCGAAACAAAGCAGGGCGCCATGCCTGTCGCACCACTTTCGCAGGTCCTTTGCGTATGGTTTGGGCATAAAGTTAGGCCCGGCCCCCTGGTACGTCTCGCTTATCACGCCGGCCACGTTATCCGGCTCGACTCCGAGCCGCGCCAAGGTGCTCTCGAACAGTTTGAAGCTCGTATCTTCGCAGCGGAAGCCATCCGGAAACGGCACATGGACTATCTCGGGATCGAGGTTCTTTATCCACGCTTTACCCTTGCCCATGCCTCCCATCTGCTGGGCGCCGAGGGTCCTGCCGTGGAAGGCGTTTTCAAAAGAGACGATGACGCTCTTATTGTCTGTGCCGGTCTTTCGCCCATGCGTACGCATCAGTTTCAGGGCGCATTCCGTGGTTTCCCCGCCGGTGCTGAGCAGGAAGGCTTTCTTCAGAGGCTGCGGCGACAGCGAAACCAGCTTCTGAACAAGCTCAATCCGCGGCTGGTTGGGAAAACAATAGCTTGTCAGGAGCGGCCTGGACGCCTGGGCGACGATGGCGTCGACGATTCTCTTGTGGCCGTGGCCGGCATTGGTGACAAGCACGCCGGATGAAAAATCGAGCCATACGTTGCCGTAAGCATCGTAAACATTCACGCCCTCGGCCCGGTCCCAAATAACCGGCGGCTGGCCTCGCATACTCAGTGACTCAGCCCGGCGAAGCTTTTCAATCTGCTTTATGGTCGCCGAATTCGGAATAAGCCCCGACAGTTTGCGAAACTTCGTTGACACAGGCTTTACTTCTGTTGAAACAAGCGGAAATTCCTTTGCCATCGTTACCTTGTTCTCTACTACCTTCCCAAAATGAACTTTTACCGTCTGAAAGGGTGGCATCCTCAAAGCCGAAGGCTTTGGGGATGGTCAATGTACTCGAAGCCATCCCCAAGCTGCGCTTGAGGCTGCCACCCAATCGCAGGCAAACAATTTATAAATTCACGTGTGATAAACTACTGCTCTTTGCGAAAATCAACGCCCGCGTTTTGGCCGTAAGTTATCTCGACCTCTTTGCCGCCGTTTAGAATGGAGAGGCGCGCCGCCTCGGTCACCAGCTCGTTGTACGAGCTGTTCGCAGGGGTCGCCATGACACCTTCCTCGTCAAACTGCTTGATCAGCTTTTGCCTGCGGGTTATCGCTTGTTTGCCGTCGATGCCGGCGGATACATCAATGCACTTGCAGATATTCTTCAGTATATATTCGATCGAGCGATACCCGTATCCAACCGGCGTCAGCCCTTCGCCGCCAAGCTCGACATACTTGAAATAATCCGGGCTTGGCTCGCAATAGTATTTGTCGCCGGCCTCGCCGCCCTTGCTGACGTAACAGTGCTCAATGCCGCGGTACTGGTCGTTGTGCACGAGCATGCCGCTCTTATCCTCGCCCCGGCAGTACAAGCGAATGCCCTGGAAATTGCCGCCGGGACCGTCGTCCGGATAGCCCATTATGTTTGTTACGTGCAGGCAGGCATCGTTTTCCCAAATCACACGGGCGTCGGTCCACAAGTAGCCCACCTTGCCGTTGGGGTATGTATCTTTTATGCCGTAAACGGATACCGCCCTGGGCAGCAGGCCCGTGATGAAATGCACCTGGTCCACGTAATGGCAGCCCACGTATGTAAACATGTCGGAATTCTCTACGGTGCACCAGTTCTGGAAATTCGAATGCCGATAATAATACGGCTCATTCATTTCCGCGTGGCCGATGCGGAATTCCCCAAACCGGCCTTCTTTATATAGCCTGCGAGCCATCAGGGCCCGGTCGTCGAGACGCTTATGATACTCCACGGCCACGACAAGCCCCTTCTCGTATGCGATTTTCTCGATTTCAACGGCTTGTGAATGTTTCAACACTAACGGCTTGACACAGCATACGTGCTGCTCGCCGGCAAGGGCAGCCTGTATCACCGGATAATGAAATTGGTCCGGCACAGCCGCGATGACGATATTGCCTTTGGGCATCTTCCCGACGACCTCTTTGAAGAGATCGGGAAAATTCTGCCGCGGATCGGCGTCTACGGATGGATACGCCGTGAAGCTGTGGCCGGGAAAGGCACCCTTGAGCGTCTGGTCCTCGCTCAGCGCTTTGAGCGGGGCACTATTCAACGCGCAGACGCTGACCGGCCCGACGAGGCCCAGTCGCTGCGCCTGATAAAGCGAAGGCAGAATCTGCACCTGCGTTATCATCCCGCCGCCGACAATGCAAATCTGAGGTTTTTTATCCATCGCGCCCTTCTTAATCCGGTAAATGCAACCTGTAGGGTGGGCAAATTCCGTTTTTGCCCACGCGGATCAGGCTAACATCCGATGACCCGATTGAAACCGCGTGTGCAACAAGTTGCACACCCTACCATGCTTTACAGCCATTCCGGAACCCAATAATTAGCATCGTACGGCTTGTTTGTCAAAACCAATTTTTGTTTGCTTGTTGCCGGGCTATTCAGTAAAAAGATGACACGACGTGAACACAACCAGATAGAATGGAGGTAATTTATGCTTAACACACGCAGATTTGTCGAAGTGGCGATCATCCTGAGTTGCTGCTATCCTGTATCAGTTTTAGCCGCACAGCTTCCCACAGATTCTTCTGCTGTCCTTGAGACGCTCGATAAGGCTCATCCCCGATTGATGCTGAAGGATAAGGACCTTGCGAATCTGAAAGAACAGTACGCAAAAGACAAAGCCCTTCAGAAGTGTCTGAGGGACGTTCTTGAGGAAGCAGACGAGTGCGCCGGCAAGCCGATGCTCACATACAAAAAGATTGGGCCGCGGCTTCTGCAGGTCAGCCGGGAATGTTTGCGACGAGTTTACGCTTTGGGTCTGGCTTACCGCTGGACGGGGCAGGAGAAATACGCCCAAAAGGCCGCCGAAAACATGCTGACCGTCTGTGCGTTTGCGGACTGGAATCCGTCGCACTTTCTTGATACGGCCGAGATGTCCCACGCCGTCGGACTTGGCTATGACTGGCTGTATGCCTACCTGGACGCCGAGACGCGGGAGAAAATCAAGGCCGGCCTGATTAAGAACGGTCTTGAGCCGGGGCTGGTCGCGTACAAAAAGAGCGGCTGGGCCCGCAGCGATTACAACTGGAACCAGGTCTGCAACGGCGGATTGATCATCGGCGCCCTGGCGATTGCCGAATCGGACCCGCAATACGCACAGCAGATTATTCCCGCCGCCGTGCAATCGCTGCCGCTCGCGCTCAAGAGTTACGGCCCCGACGGTGCGTGGGGCGAAGGCCCCGGCTACTGGAGCTACGCCACGCATTACACCGCCTACGGGCTGGCGGCGCTGCAAACCGCTCTGGGCAAGGACTTCGGGCTGCTGCAAATCGAGGGCCTGGCGGAGGCGGGAAACTTCCCGATCTACACGGCCGGCCCGACCGGCTATTATCTGAATCTGGCCGACGTCGGAGAGAAAAGCTCCAGAGGGCCGATGCCCTGCATGTTCTGGCTGGCCCGCGCGTATGGCAATTCTCTGTACGCCGAAGCCGAGCACGCCGAGATTGCCAAACGCCGGGCCAGTCCGCAGCACATAGTCTGGTACGTCCCGGCTCCGCAGAACGCGCTCGAATCCAGAGACCTCGACCGCTACTTCCGCGGGCCTGTCGAGGTAGCGGTCTCCCGCAGTGCATGGAACGACCCGGAGGCGCTTTGGGTGGGCGTCAAGGCCGGCTACAACCAGGTCAATCACGGCCACCTCGATCTGGGCAACTTCGAGCTCGACGCCCTCGGCGTTCGTTGGGCGCGTGACCTCGGCTCGGATGATTACAACATGGCGGGCTATTGGGACAGCAAAAGAGGCGGGCAGCGGTGGTCGTATTATCGGCTGAATTCGAAAAGTCACAGCGTCCCGCTGCTGAACGGCGAGGACCAGGACCCTATGGCAAAGGCCAGCTTTGTCAATTTGGGTTCGCAGGAATCCTCCGCGTTTGCTCTCGTCGACCTGACAAGCGCCTATGAGAAATATGCCAGAAAGGTCACGCGAGGCGTCGCTATGTTAGAGGGCAGAAAAGCGGTACTCGTACAGGATGAATTCGAGATTGAAAAGCCCTGCGAGCTTACATGGGCCATGACGACCGATGCGGAAATCTCCGTCGAAAAGGAAGGAGCCGCCAGACTGAGACTCAGCGGAAAAGAGCTCATCGCACGGGTGCTATCGCCCGCCGGAGCGGCGTTTACGGTTGAGTCCGCCGAGCAGCAGCCGCCGCAGAAAACCAACAAAGGTGTACGCCGGCTGCTGGTGCGACTGGCCGATGCGAAAGATAACGTGCGAGTGGCGATTTTGCTCTCGCCCGTATGGAAGGATGGCCGTGACGTCAGCTCGGCCGAGCTTCAACCGTTAGCACAGTGGTGAGCAGATACGAAGACATCGAAAATATTCTGTCGGGAGGTTAAAAATGCAGAGTCTATTAAGTAGCATCCGTAAAACGGTCGTCATCAGCGCATCAATGGTCGTGTTTGTGTTCTCCGCAGTTTCGGCACAAGGCGCAGAAGAAAAAAAACCTCAACTCTGCCAGGGGAATTACCAGAACGAAGAACAGGCCAAGCAACAGCTTGCCAAGTTTGCTCAAAGCTATTCGAACCTGGAGCAATGGAAGGCCAGGGCTGCGAAGATTCGCGAGGGCATCCTTCGCGGCACCGAGCTCTGGCCGCTACCGGCCAAGTGCGACCTCAAGCCCATCATTCACAGCAAGCGGGAATATGACGGCTACACGGTCGAGAACGCGGCGTTCGAGAGCCTGCCCGGCGTCTTTGTCACGGGAAATCTCTATCGGCCGCGAAACGCCAAAGGGCCTTTCGCCGCGGTGCTTTGCCCGCATGGCCATTTCAGCAAACCCGGCGACTATGGTCGATTCCGGCCTGACATGCAGAAGCGATGTGCGACTTTCGCGAAGATGGGGGCAATCGTTTTCTCCTACGATATGGTGGGATACGGCGACTGGAAAAACGCCGGCTGGGAGCACAACACGCCGAAGGCACTCAAGTTACAGCTCTGGAACAGTATCCGCGCCATCGATTTTCTAACCTCCCTCAAAGACGTGGACCCCAAACGCATCGCCGTCACCGGCGCTTCCGGCGGAGGAACACAATCGTTCCTGATCACCGCCGTCGATGACCGCATCGCCGTTTCGATTCCCGTGGTCATGGTTGCATCGCACTTCTTCGGCGGCTGCAACTGCGAAAGCGGCATGCCCATCCACAAGAGCGACATGCACGAGACCAACAATACGGATATTGCCGCTCTGGCCGCACCGCGTCCCCAATTGCTTATCTCCGACGGCCAGGACTGGACCAAGAACACGCCCGACGTCGAGTACCCTTACATCCGCAACGTCTATCGTCTGTTTGGGGCGCAGGATAACGTCGAGTATCTTCACCTGGCGAATGAGGAGCACGATTACGGCTTCTCGAAGCGCCTCGGCGCGTACAAGTTTCTCGCCAAGCACTTGGGAATGTCGCTCGACAAGGTCAGCAAGCCGGACGGCTCCATCGACGAGAGCTTCGTTACCATCGAAAAACAGGACGATCTGTACGTCTTCAACGCCGCGCATCCCCGGCCGGCCTACGCCGTCAGACCCGACGCCACAGAGCTGCCCTGGGATTAGCCCTTGCCGGTAGCAGGCTGTGATTCATTCTCGCCGCGTGTCATCTCGACCGGAGGCCGAAGGCTGTAGTGGAGAGATCTGGCCGCAAAGGACAGACACGCCTTCTTCGCTGCCAGATGTCTCGACTGCGCTCGACATGACCGAATGCGACCCTGAAGTTGCACCACTGGCGGGTTTGGCACGATCTCAAGACGCAGGCTTTTTAAGCTCTTCGATTTTGGGAAGGTCCTTGAGGGTGTTCAGGCCGAAGACTTCGAGGAACCTTTTCGTTGTGCCGTAGAGCATCGGCCTGCCTAAGACCTCGGCCCGGCCGACGATCTTGACCATTCCTTTGTAGCTGAGCGAGCGAATGACTTCGCCGACCGCCACCCCCCGGATGGCCTCGATGTCCGCCCGCATGATCGGCTGTTTGTAGGCAACGATAGCAAGCGTCTCCAGGGCCGCGGGGCTGAGCTTATTGTCACTGCGGGCCCGCAGCAGTTTCTTGAGCCAGTAATTGTAGGGGCTCAGCGTCAGCATCTGGTAGCCGCCGGCGATTTGCTCTATTCGAAAGGCGTTGTTATTCGCCTGGTATTTTGCATTGAGACTTTCAACGTGCTCCCGAACCTGCTTCGCGCTGGCTTCGACAATATCGGCCAGCCGAGCCTCCGTAAGAGGCTCATCGCTCGCAAAAAGAACCGCCTCTATAACCGACTCGACCGTTGCTTCGAAGCCCTCAGGAGGTTCTGCGGGCTCGGATACGTCGGGGCGCTGCTCGTCGGGTGCCTGAACGTCACTGCCTTGGGCTTCTGGTACATCCCGGACATCTTCGACTTCCGGGACATCCTGGACGTCCTGGATTTCCTGGCTCTCTTGTACTTCTTCTACTTCCTGTGTTTCCCGGCCTTCTTCCGTCATATATTCTTCCACTCAAAGGGGTCAGCATCTTTCTTGCTGATCGTAATTTTGACGCCTTTGACCTGCTTTTGCAACTGTTTAGCGATTTTTTTTAGTACGAAACGCTCCGAAACGGTATGGCTCAGACAGATACAGCTCAGCCCGGCCTCCTGTGCGGCCAACGCCTGATGATGCTTCAATTCGCCCGTCAGATACAAATCGGCTTTGGCCGCGATGACCAGATTGATGATTTGCCCGCACGTTCCGGCACAAACCGCCGCTCGGCGGACCAGCCTGTTTTTGTCTCCAATCAGGCCGACAACCCGCGCGCCCGTGGCCTGCTTGATTCTCCTGATAATCTGCGGCAATCGCATCGGCCGGGCCAATTCACCAATCCGGCCAAGCCCGAATGTCGTCCCGCTGTTGTACAGATTGAAGACGTCGAAGGCCGGCATCTCATACGGATGGGCCTTTTTCATAGCGGCGATTACATCGGCGAGCCTTTCCGCAGGCACAATCGCCTCGAATCTCGTTTCGGTGACTTTTTCTAATCTGCCCCTGCGGCCGATGGCGGGCTTGGCGCCCTTTTGAGGCAGGAACGTGCCCGTCCCCTCAGCGCTAAAGCCGCAATGGCTATAGTTGCCGATGGCCCCCGCCCCGGCGGCAAAAACCGCATTGGAAACCTCCGCTGCAAATTCAACCGGGACGAAAACCACAAGCTTGTAATTGTCGCCGGCCGGATACGCGACGTAATCCCCTATCGGCTTGCCGTCTACGATGCCGGCCATCTCGGCCAGGCCGTCATTGACCCCGCCGACGGCCGCATCCAGGGCGGTATGTATCGAGTAAACCGCAATCCCACCGCGAATCAGCTCATACACGGCACGCGTGGGCCACTCGGAAGTGACCTTTTTCAGCCCATCCCAGATCACCGGGTGATAACTTAGAATCAGGTCGGTTTTCAGCCTCTTGGCCTCGGTGACAACGCCGTTCGTCACGTCGATGGTCAGCAGGATATTTTCGACGTCTTTCTGCGGATCGCCGACCAGCAACCCCACGTTGTCCCAGCTTTGCGCCAGCCCAAGCGGGTAAAGCTCTTCGATTCTCCGTGCAATATCTTCAGCCTTCATTTGCCGCCGCGCGTCTCCAATTCGCTACTGCTTGTTCGAAATTTGGCATTCCTGCTCGATGAACGCTTCAAACTTACTTTTCAATTCTTTCGCCATCGGCCCGACGTTTCCGCCGCCGACCGCATGCTTTTCTACACGAGTTATCGGCATAACCTCCATAATAACATTGGTCAGAAAGATTTCATCGGCGGCGAGCACGTCGTCTATGAAGAGGTCCTTTTCGACAAACTCGATGGAATCTCTCAGAGCGATCTGGCAGATGGTTTTCCGGGCGACGCCCGCGAGGATAGGCGTAACAATCGGCGGCGTATAGAGTACCGAACCTTTGACTAAGAATACATTGCTGACACATCCCTCGGCCAGGCGATTATCCATCGTGAACCACAGGGCCTCAGCCGCTCTCTTTTGATGGGCCAGATTCAACGCAATCATCCGCGAGAAATAGCTCGTTGTCTTGTGGCCATAGGTTGGCTCGCTCGGATTCTGCCGGTATGGACAAAGCACCACCAGGACGCCGCTCTTGTAATACTCGGGTGGATAAGGGCGTAATTTTATGCCGGTGATAAGGAGCGTGGGCTTTCGTTGCTCCTCGGATTCGGCCATCGGCCCGTTGGTGAGCGTCATCCGCAGGCGAGCGTCGGTCAATTCGTTGGCGCGCAGCACCTCATAGACGGCGTCAGTAATATAGCCTCTATCGTATGACATACTGATCGACAGACTGCCGGCGCTGAAAAACAGCCTGTCCAGATGGTCCTTCAGCGCAAAAACCACTCCGTTGTGGCTTCGCATCGTCTCGAAAAGCCCCGCTCCGTACAAGAACCCGCTGTCGGTGACGGATATGCAGGCCTTGTCGATATCGACCAGCCCATCATTCAAGAAAACTTTGTCAGCCATATTTCACATGAGGTCATGCGTGATACGTTTTACACGTCACGCTCTGGATTCCCGCTAACAGTGCTCTTGCTTTGGTAATGGTCTCATCCCATTCGGCTTGCGGGTCGGAATCCGCCACGATGCCGCCGCCGGTCTGCGCAAAAGCCTTTTGATCCTTGATGATAATCGTTCGTATGGCGATATTCAAGCACACGCCGCCGTCTATCCCGATAAAGCCGATACTGCCCGTATAGACGCCTCTGGCCGTCGGCTCAGTCTCGTCGATGATCTCCATCGAGCGAATTTTGGGAGCGCCGGTGATCGAGCCGCCCGGAAACATTGCTTTCAGAACGTCGCAGAACGTAATATCCCCGCGAAGCTGCCCTGCCACCGTTGCTACGGCGTGAAAAACCGTCGGATACGTCTCGATTGTCCTGGGCTGGACCACGGTTCTTGTGCCGGGCGTGCAGATTTTGGCCACATCGTTACGCTCCAAGTCAATAATCATGTTCAGCTCGGCCTGCTCCTTTGCACTGTGGAGCAGCTCGTTGAAATTCTCGGCATTGACTTGCCCGGCGCGTCGAGCCCCGGCGGCTGTTTCATCGACTCGCGGCCGGGTGCCTTTGATCGGCTTTGTTCGGATGACGCCGTCGGCCATCGTGACGAACATCTCCGGCGATGCGCTGACAATACAAACATCGCCGGCGTCGATGTAGGCGGCGTAACCACTCGGATTATGATGGTTCTGCCAGTGATACAGCTCTATCGGGTGTGCGCCGTAATCACATTCAAAACGCTGCGAGAAATTGATCTGGTAAACGTCGCCGTCGTAAATATACCGCCGTATTTTTTCGACGGTCCGCAGGTAGTAATCCTTGTCCATGTTGCAGCGGATCCGCGAGAAATCAATGCCGGCAAGATCGGCAGACGCGGGACCCGGAACGCGAATCTTTCGCGATTCATCCAACAATCGCTCCAGTCCCGAAAGTTTATCGTGCGGTTTTTCGGCGTCGCCGGGCAACTGCAGGGCAAAGAGCCAGAAATCACCTTCGATATGGTCGTAAGCAATGAGGCGGTCGTAGAAACACAGCCGGATCAGCGGCGTGCGAATATCATCTGCCGCGGCATGGGGCAGCTTTTCAATATATCGGCCGAGCTCATAGCCGAAATATCCTATCCAGCCGCCGCAAAAAACCGGCCGCCGGGGTAATGCCGCCGGACCTTTTTCGCAATCGCCGATTTTGTATTTAGACAGTATCTTTTGCAGCTTGTCGAAAGGCTTTGTCTGCCCGGTTCTGAATTCAAAGATGTCCTTCGGCTCAGCCGCCCAGTAGCTGAAACCATCTGCGTTTGCTTTGGCCGCGTTGCCGCCGAGAATTGACGCCGATCTCAGCCCGGCGAAAATCCCGCTCAACGCCGGCAAATCCGCCGATGCGCGAATTTTTCTGTAGTGCAGTTTGCAGGGGGTATGGCTGCACGATTTGACGAACGTCCCTGCTGTCACCGCAGTCCCCCCGCCCTGAGCTCATCTATAATCTTCACGCCGGATGAAGTGCCTATTCTTTCGGCGCCGGCGGCCAGCAGCTCAAGAGCCTGGGCGGCCGTTCTGATCCCCCCCGCCGCTTTTATCCTGCATTTTGGAGCCGTCTGTTTCATGAGCCTGACGTCTTCAAGAGTCGCGCCGCCGGCCGGGTGCAGCCCCGTACTGGTCTTTATGAAATCGACGCCGACCTGCTCGGCGATTCGACAGGCGAACACCTTCTGATCGGTGGTCAAAGCCGCCGCTTCGATGATCGCCTTCAGAACCACCGCCGGCCTCATCGACCGGCAGACACTCAAGACCGCCGCCAACTGATCAGACAGGTATTTCGTATCAGCCTCAATAATGGCCGCCAAATCGGCAACCATGTCAATCTCGTCGGCCCCGGCAAAAATCGTGTCCCTGGCCTGAGCCACTTTGACCTTAGTCGAATCGGCACCGAGCGGCAAGCTGACCACGCCGGCGACGGCGACTTTCGACGAAGTTAGCAGCTCCGCAGCCAGCGGCACCCATCGTCCATTCACACATACGGCGTGAAATCCGAATGTTTTCGCCTCTTCGCACAGCCGCTCGACCTGCTCTTTCGTGGCCGTGGGGACCAGCAGCGTATGGTCGATACACGCGGCCAATTCCCTGTCCGACATTTTGTGTTCATTATCCGTCATAGGTCGTTCGTGCATTGCTGTAAGCTTTCTGCCATTAAGTAATCAACTCAAACTGACCGTTTCTTAGCCCAACGCTACAGCAAGTCCTTCAGTGACAGTAACATAACACAATCTGTCATTCCCGCGAAAGCGGGAATCCACTGAGGCAGTTACGGTCATGGATCCCTGCTTTCGCAGGGATGACAGCGGGAACTGGTCAGTTTGAGTAATCAGCACCGGCCTTCTCTGATATACTTTTTCTTTTTGAAGAAGTCCACTGCGTCGTTTACGCCGTTGAACACCTTTGTCGCGGTTTGGGTAACAAATACCGAAGGATTTTGCTTTGCCGTCCAGATGACGTAAACGTCCTTGGCCGCTTCGTGGGCGTGCTGTAGCTCTCTTTCGACGCCGCTGGAGATTGCGGCCCGCCCGTCGTCCAGGCTCGGAACGAAGCTGATAATCATATCCGACTGGTCGATGAGCATGAAATCGCGGGCGTACGTCTGGCTGTTGATGTCACGTTCGATCTGCCGGACCTCATGCAGATCCAGCCTGACCTGGCGCCCCAACGCCGTCAGCTCGACGTAATCCAGTCCTTCCTGGGCTGCCTTGCGCGCCCGTTGCGGCAGATATGCTTCTTCCAGGTCGCCCGGGTCGAAACAGATAAACCACTGTTTCATCAGCCGCCTGAATTCGCTAATCTCCTTCTGCACGTTCTCCATGTCGCTCACGGCGGTCATGGGGAAGCTCAGATAGGCTCTTCTGACGCCGTCTTCGAAAACAAGCCGGCAGAACATCTCGGCCGTCTCCTGCTCGGCGCCGCGGGCAAGGCAATAAAAAGGAGTTTTTTCGTTAATGCCCTTACAGAGCATTTCCGTCCCGATGATTTCTTCCTCCCTCCAGACAATCAGATCCTTCAAAGTATGCGTGATGGCGTGCTCCTCGATGAGCCGCGTGTGCAGAGCGACCACGCTGTCTATCAGGCAGATATACATCCCGGCGTTGAGCTGACGCATCTGGTCGAAATCCACCGCGGGAAACAGTCCGTGCCGCCAGCGAAAAGTCGCATGCGTATTGACGATCACATCGGGAGCATTCTGGGCCCTGGCGATGATATCCTTGAAGATGCTGCGACGAAGGGAGTTGAGCCTTTTCATCGGGATATCCAGGATTTTGCCGGGCGGAATATCGGGCGCTTCGGCGTACATCCGGTCGCCGACGTTGCACAGAAGCACCTCTTTTCCTCTCTGGGCGGCAAGCTGACAGACCTTCTCAAGGTAGCTTTTCTTCTCAACGCCGACCATTCCGGTCACGACAACTATCATCTCGTTTCTCTTATTTCGTGCTTTGTATATCGGGATTTATTCCGGATCGCAGATCGCTGCCGGGCGTTAGAGGTTCTTCAATCTTTGCTGCCGGTCGTATTCTTTCAGGGCGGCGACTAACTCAGCCATGTCGCCGGCCAGAACACTGTCCAAATTGTAAAGGGACAAGTTGATGCGATGGTCGGTTACACGGTTTTGGGGGAAATTGTACGTTCTGATTTTTTCGGATCGGTCGCCCGAGCCGATCATATTCTTGCGCTGCGAATCGCGTTCGGCCCTTTTCTGGCTCTCGTGCAATTCATAGACCCTGCTTCTCAGGAGCCGCCAGGCCTTGGCGCGGTTCTTGTGCTGGCTTTTTTCATCCTGCATGTGGACGGTAATTCCCGTCGGGATATGCTCTAATCTGATGGCGCTGCTGACCTTATTGACGTTCTGTCCGCCGGGCCCGCTGGACCTGCAGACGTGCTCGATGACGTCGTTCGGCGCTATCTGGATGTCCAATTCCTCCGGCTCAGGCAATATCGCCACGGTCGCCGCCGAGGTATGAATCCTGCCCTGGCTCTCGGTTTCGGGAACACGCTGAACGCGATGGGCCCCGCCCTCGTAGCGAAATTCGGACCACACGCCCGGCCCTTTGATGCCGACGATGACCTCGCGAAAACCGCCCTTCTCCGTCGCACTAAAATCAAGCTGCTCGACCTTCCATTTGCGAGTCTCGGCGTACTTGATATACATGTTATACAAATCGCGTGCGAACAGTGCCGCTTCTTCGCCGCCGGTGCCCGCCCTGATTTCCACGATGATCGAATCGGCATCCCTATCGTCGCTCATCACCAGGGTGTCGGTCATTTGTTCAAGCAAAGCGGTCTTTTGGCCTTCAAGCTTCTGCATCTCCTCCCGGGCCAGGGCCATGAGCTCTTTATCTGCGGCGCCGTCGGATGCTATTTGCTCGGCGTCTGCAATATCAGCCGCCATCTTCTTGTACTGCCGATATTTTGCAACGATGGCCTTGAGTTTGCCCTGCTCCTTGGACAACGCCACCAGGCGAGCCGAATCGCGCGCGGTTTGCGGCTCGGCAATCTGCTTTTCTATCTCGTTATAGCGGGCCTCGATCTGGTCAAGCTTCGCCGTCAAACTGTCTTGTTGTTCTGCCATAAACACAATCCGCCCCCTGTATGAGATGATAAGCGAAAGCTTCTGCGCCTCAGCAAGACGCTCTGTGTGCCTTTAACCAGAACAGCAAAAAGCCCGCCATCCCACCGCCGGCAGGATGGCGGCGCGAGCCGCAATCTGAAGAACCAGCTATTTCTGCTGGTCTTTTTGAGCCTGCTTAGGGGGATTCTTGCCCGATGCGGCACCCTTCATGTAGCTCGTGCCGTACTTCTTCTGGAACCGCTCTATCCGCCCGGCGGTATCAACATACTTCTGCTTGCCCGTATAGAACGGGTGGCACATCGAGCATATTTCCGCGTGGATTTCCTTGGCCGTGCTGCGGGTCTCGAAGGTGCTGCCGCAACCACAATGAATCACGACTTTTTCGTATTTTGGATGTATGTCTTTTTTCATAACTGAAACGCTCCGAAATATCTAAACCAGTGATTCTAACAATAATGGCGAATATTTCAACAGAAATTTTTGCATTTGCAGGACGCAACGGTTATATTTTCCACCGTTGGTTGGCAAAAAATGCAGGGGTTGTGCAAAAATGGGCATCAAACTGGTGATTATTGGCGCCGGCGGCCGGATGGGCCGGCGTATCGTCTCGCTGGCAATCGAGTCCGGCCGGTTCGACATTGTCGGGACAGTGGACAGGCCCGGCCATCCTGATATAGGCAAGGATTCCGGCTTAATGGCAGGTTCAGGGCCGATCGGCGTCATGCTGGCCGACACCTATCCGGCCGCTGCCGCCCAGGTCGCAATCGACTTCTCCCAGCCCGAAGCGATGGACGCCACCATTAATTATTGCCTCGAAAAGAACGTCACCCTGGTCTCGGGCACGACGGGCCTGAGCGAAAAACAGCGAGAAAAACTGAAATCGGCGGCCCGGAAAATCCCTATTCTGTATGCAACCAATATGAGCGTGGGGATGAACGTCATGTTCGGACTGGTCGGGAAGGTCGCCTCGATGCTCGGCCCGGAATATGACGTGGAAATCGTCGAGCAGCACCATCGATTCAAGAAAGATGCCCCCAGCGGCAGCGCCCTGACGCTGGCCGAGAACATCTGCAACGCCACCGGGCGGGACTTTCCCGAATCTCTGACTCACGGCAGGTCCGGCACAGACGCCGTCCGGCAAAAGGGCGACGTCGGTATGCATGCGGTCCGCGCGGGCGATATCACGGGGATTCATTCGATAATTTTTGGCGGGCTTGGCGAGACTATCACCCTCAATCATACCGCCAACAGCAGAGACACGTTCGTCCGCGGAGCATTGCGAGCGGCGGAATGGCTTGTCGGTAAAAAAGCAGGTTTTTATTCGATGACGGACGTTTTAGGCAAGAAAATCTGACCCAACGCTCGCCCCGCAAACGGCGAGCAGTCGTACAACCCGGGCCCGGCAGGACTGCCGGGCCGTTCAATCCTGAGCCGCTCAGGTCTCTTTGCCTTTTTTGGCCTTCTTGAGCTTTGGCTCTTTGGCCTTTTTGGGCTCTTTCGGCTTCTTTTCCGCCTTAACGGCGGTACTACGCTCACCGGTAAGCAGGAAGGCCGCACCGGTGATCAGCAGCGCCAGCACGGCGGCGCCACCCATAATGTACCAGATGAAGCCCTGAATCGACCCCAGAATCGAAGGGATGACCTCTTTAACGCCCGCCACAACAACAACTGTGGTATAGATGACAACCAGCAGAGGCAGAAACAGCAGCATTCCAAGCATATTGCTTTGCGCATCCGGCGCGACTTCGATCAGGGGAGCCGCTAATACTCCCGCATCAGGAGCAGCCTGGGAAACGGCAAGCTCCTCCTCAGAAATCATCTGTTCCGGCCCACCAGCCGCCGGCTCGACGGCTGACGGCTCAGCAGATTCGGCCGCCGCTTCAGCAGGCTCCTGCCCCTCGCCTTCGGTCGTATAAATCTCATCGAGAATACCGCCTAACGAGGTATCGTCCGCCTGGAGCGAAAGGTCCAGAAGCCCGGATCCGCTGCCGAAGGTATCCAGGTTGACATCCTCTTCAATTTCTTCCAGCGGCACTTCGGGGGTCGTACCCGCCGTGCCCATCGGAATCGCCGTTTCGGCCATCGTATCGTCTGCGACCTCGTAGTCCTGATCCGTCTCGCCAAGAACGCTGGTCCCCATGCCGGTCAGGGCGGTATCCGCATCAGTCAGCTCGCTGGGTACGACCGGAGCACCCGTCTCCGGGGCCAACAGTATTTCATCTGTGTCCCCCGCTGCTTCCGGTGATTCCGCCATATCCACCGTGGAGATTTCCTCTTCGGCAGACTCCAGTTCGGAAGCTTCAGGGGCCTCAATCTCAAGGTCGGGAAATTCATGCTCAGAAGCCTCGGACTCGGACTCGCCCGACAAGTCGGAATCTTCTGCAAGCCCTATAATATCCGCTTCGGACGCCAGATTTTCGACTTCCTCGACCTTGAACAGCAGATTTGCACCGTCACGAAACTCACGCAATTTGCCCTCCCTGACCAGTTTTTTCAATTCCTCCTCTGTCTTGTTGAGCTTTTCGGCGGCTTCCTGCAATGAATAGAACATACCTGCCATAATCACCTGTCTCCCATACGCCAATACCCTGGCTCTTGATGTAGTTCGGGGCCTCAAAAAGAAAAGCCTCTCACGTCTAATATTGTATACTAACCACAGTGATTATGCAACCTTTTTTTGGAAAAATCGGGGCAAATTGCCTTGCCCCATGAGATAAACCTGCGGCGCGGCAGCGCCAGGGCGATCGAGTCGTTATCTCACGGGGCGAGCGCATGACAATTCAAGCTTTCCGCAGAAATGGCCGATACATTAGTGGGAACTGAAGAACCTCTTTTCAAGAAGCATGACCGCATGGAAGTCTCGGGCCATAGGCCATGACTTGGAATACGGGGGAAGGAGTGCCGAAGTGGAGTTAACACAGGACAATACAAGACAAATCGAAGAAATCATGTCTTCGATGGACTGCCCAAAAGATTTCAAATGCTACAAGTCCGACTTTGACGATATCTGCAAAGCCACACATCGCGGGCTGGACGCATACGCCGACTGCTGTGATCCCGGTAAGACAACATGCGAATTCCAGGTGCCCTTTGGCCGCGGCGTGTTCTGCCGGTGCCCTCTTCGAGTGTATGTTGCAAAGTATTTGAAGAAGTAGCCGATAATCGGCTTTTACCGCGGAGAACGTGGAGTCTGCAACGTTTTCTTTCGCTGCTTGCCAAAATCGCTCGCCGTGGTATAATACTGGTGTTTTCTTGGTCAGCATCTATCCCTTTAAACATTTCCGGGGAATGGTTCGATGGGCGATACAATTGCTGGAATACTGAAACGCGTCAACAAGACGCAGTTCGCAATCCGAACGGTCGAGCGGTCTTATCTGCCGGGACAGGGCGAGGTCATGGTCCATCCGGACATGGCCCACCAGTTCGGACTCACCGAAGGCGCTGCCATCATAGGCCTGATGGAGAAAAAAAAGGGCAAGAGCAGGCTGGTGGGCATCGAGTCCATGGGCGGCATGAGCCCGGAGGCATTCGGTAAGCGCCCGCATTTTACCGATCTGGTGGCCATTGATCCACACGAACGATTCGACCTGGGCCGCTGCGGCCTGGAGAGCATGCGGATCGTGGACCTTATCGCACCGATAGGCAAGGGAACGCGACAACTGATTGTCTCGCCGCCCAAGGCGGGCAAAACCATTCTCCTGGAGCAGATGGTCCTGGCCATTCGGCAGTGTTCTCCCGAGAGCCGGATTATCGTGCTGCTGGTGGATGAGCGGCCCGAGGAAGTCACCCACTTTCGCAGGGCTACAGAGGGGGCCGAGATTGTGGCCAGCGCCAGCGATTACGGCGCCGACCAGCACGCCGAGCTGGCCGAGCTGATGCTCGCTCACATCCAGACGGAGCTGGAATGCGGGCACCAGATCGTCCTGTTGATCGACAGTCTCACGAGGGTAGGAAGAGCGTTCAACAACAGGACGCGGCGAGGAGGTGCGCCGCGGCGTCACACGATGAGCGGCGGACTGGAAGCAGGCATCCTGGAAATACCCCGCCGCTTGTTCGGACTGGCGCGCAACATAGAAAACGGAGGCTCCGTCACCATCGTTGCGACGTGTCTGATCGATACCGGCTCCCGCATGGACCAGTTGATCTTCGAAGAATTCAAGGGAACGGGCAACAGCGAAATCATCCTCGACCGTTCTCTGGCCGAGGCCAGGATTTTCCCCGCAATCAACATCCCGGCCAGCGGCACACGTAAAGAAGCAAAGCTTTATACCGACAACCAGACCCACGGGCTGGCCACACTGCGGCGCGTCCTGTCGAACTACGGGACCCGCGAGGCCATGGACGCTCTATTCAAGCTGCTCAAAAAATATCCCCACAACGAACAGTTCCTGGAAAATCTCTGTTCCGGGAGCTGACGCTCGGCGAACGTACATTTGAAGTGAGGCAGGGGCCGGCCCGCGTGCCGGCCGAGGGTAACCCATGAAGAAATCAACATACGTTATTTTGCTTGTATCGCTTGTTTTATCGCAACAGACGATTCTTGCCGCAGCAACCTCTCCAGAGGTTGAAGTCCGCCCGGATGTGAAAATTCCGATGCGCGACGGCGTCGAGCTTTCGGCAAACATCTTCCTGCCGAAGGCCGAAGGCAAGTTTCCCGTCATTCTCACCCGGTCTCCTTATGGGAAAGGCAATGAAAAATACGGCGATGGCCTTTTCTATGCCGGCCGGGGATATGTGCTCGTCATCCAGGACTGCCGGGGTAAGGGAGCTTCACAGGGCGAGTGGGAACCCTTCGCTAATGAAGGCAACGACGGCCGGGATACGCAAGCGTGGATACTCAATCAGCCCTGGTGCAACGGCAGCATCGGAACCAGCGGCGGCTCGTACGTCGGCTTCACACAGTGGATATCGGCGCCGAACGCCGGCGACCATCTCAATGCCATGTTTACCGTCGTGCCGCTCGTCGATACCTACGGCGACGGCGTGTACACCGATGGGGCGATGAATCTGGCCCTGATGATGGGCTGGGGCAGCATGGTTTCTCCTGGGCCGGGTGAACAGCCTGCCATGCTCACGTGGCGCCCGGAGGACTGGCTCAGGGCTTACCGAACATTACCTCTTTGTGAGTGGGACCGCGCGATCGGTCGTAAGGTCCAATACCTGCGGGATTGGGTAGCTCACCCGCAATTCGACCAGTACTGGGCTGCGCGGGGCATACGCGGCCAATGGCAGGACATCACGGCACCGATTTGCACGGTCGGCGGCTGGTATGATATTTTCGCCCGCAGCGTCTTCGAGCACGTCAACGCCGTCAGGACAACGTCACGCTCGCAGGAAGCGAGAAAGAATCAGCATCTTATCATGGGTCCCTGGGCGCACGGGATAAGCCAGGACGGCAAAGTAGGAGACCTGAACTTCGGCAAAGAATCCGTGATCGACGTGCGCGATTTGCAGACCAGGTGGTTTGACTATTGGCTGAAGGCCCAGCCGACGGGCGCCGAAACATGGCCGGCCTTTCGCATCTTTGTCATGGGGATAAATCAATGGCGCGATGAGCAGGAATGGCCCTTGAAGCGAACGCAATACACTCCTTACTACTTTCACGGCAAAGGTTCGGCAAATACACTCAAGGGTGATGGAACGTTAAATTCAGAAAAACCTTCCGGCGAAGCAACCGACGAATTCGTGTATGACCCGAACGACCCTATCCCGACGGCCGGCGGCTGTAATCTGGTGGGCTGTCCCGCTGGGCCGCACGACCAAAGCGAGGTGGAGAAACGAAACGACGTCCTGGTTTTCACCAGCGACGAGCTAAAGAGCGAACTGGAAGTCACTGGGCCCGTCAAGGTCATTCTCTACGCCGCCAGCACGGCGGAAGATACGGACTGGACGGCTAAGCTGGTCGATGTACACCCCAATGGACGAGCGTTCAATCTTTGCGACGGTATTCTACGCGCCAGCTTGTGGCGAGGCCGTCCCGGCCTTGCGTCCCGCTGGCATCTTGCCGGCGGTAAGGAACAAGGGCAAGATGCCCTCGCCACGTCGAAAACCAATCCGAGCCTCATCAAGCCCGGCGAGATTTACCGCTATGAAATCGACCTCTGGGTAACGAGCAACGCCTTTCTGCCCGGCCACAAAATAAGAGTCGAGATAAGCAGCAGCAATTTTCCACGCTTTGATCGAAATCTCAATACAGGTGAGGTTTTCGGTACCGGAACCAGGCTGATGAAGGCGACGCAGACTGTTTACCACGACAAAGAGCACCCTTCGCACGTCCTCTTGCCGATCATCGGTCGGTAGGGGCTGGCCCGTGTGCCAGCTTAGGGTAACGGTTCGGCCCTGAGCTCACCGCCGAAGGGCCACATAGGGTTGCCCCTACGCTATCCACGGCCGTTTACGGTTCTTCGATGCCGCGATGGCCTTTTGTGCGAGTTCAGCGTCCTGCTTCACCTGCCAATCGAACATGCCGACGCACGTAAAATCGGCCCCGCCTTCGAAGGCGTACTTGAATCCGTCCGCCGGCGGGATGGCTCCTGCCGCGAAGATTTTGAACGCGATCCAGGGCACTTTCACGTTTCGCATGAACGCCACCGTTTTTTCGGGATCGTGGCAGAACATGTTGTCATGGTATTCAGCGTGCTCCTCGGATTCCTTCTCGAACATCTCCATGTACCGTCTATTGGCTTCGGGATGAGCGGACCAATAGCGGTCGTGGTGCAAAGTTATCATGTAGAAGTCCGGCGTAAGACCTTCCTTTTCGCAAAATGCGATCGGCTCCAAACGATGCGCACAAATGCCGACGGGGATGTTGTACTTCTTCATGATCTCGAAGGCTTTGACGATATTGTCCTGTTTCTTCTGATAGTACCAGGTATCACTGGCGCCGCCCCACAGGTAGGCCGCCGACGCCCCTAACTCCAGATGCTCCACCAGCAGTTTTTCATACGCGTTAATATCCGTCGTGATCACGTCGGCAATCCATTTCATCCTGCCGCCCCACTCGTCCCAGTATCGTGATAACTTGAACTGCTTGAAGTTGTGGTTCTTCAAAACAATGGTATTGATTCCGTGCTCCTCGCACTTTTTCAACGTCATGAAGACTCGTTCTTCGGTGTTGTAATGAGCCGCCAGGGCTGTGACGTAATCCAGGTCCCGCGCGTGCATATTCATACTGATCAAGTTGCTGCCGCTGACGAGACGGCCGACGGTCAGATTGCCGATTTTCCCGACCGGCATTTTTTTCTGAAGGGCCACCGTGTCCGGATTATTCAAATCCAGGTTTTTCAATCGCGCGTATTCTTTCCTGTCTGTTTCCACGATGAGCGTAGGACCAGTTACGGCATCGACCTGCTCCGACGGTTTTTCTTTTGAAAATGCGCGTGAGGCTACGCCGACGAAGGGCAAGGCGCTCAGAGTGCCAAGTATTTCTCTACGGCTTGTGCGTGCCATCGAACGTCTCCCATAGTGAATTTGGTTGTTGGCACATCAGATATGCCACGGCGAGCGCATCGCACGCGAGAGCAGCCGGTTTGCAGCTTCATCGCCGATGAACCGCTCCGCCGCCGGGTCCCACTTCAGGGACCTCTGCAATGTATGAGCGATGATTGTCAGATGCCCCAGCGATGCGCCGCGATGGCCGATCTCCTCGTCACAGCTTGGCTTTCGCCGCGTGCGGATGCACTCGAACCAGTTCGCGTGATGGTTATTCTCTCCGGGGTTGACCTGCCGCGTCTTGAGCTTCATTTCTTCGAACAGCGTTTCCGGACCGGCCTCCACAGGCCCGCCGGTTGTCATCGATGTCACCCAGCCCCGTTCTCCCACAAACACCCCGCCGAAGTTCCCCGCCAGCCGGGCCGACTCCGGCACGGCTTTGTAAACATCCTTCACCATCCCCCAGTTATCCACCAGATGAAGGAGCGTCCCGTTGGCGTACTTGCAGGTCAGCGTCGGATACGCTCCGCCGCTGGGATGGAGCAGCTCCACCGGCCCGCTGGTTTCGACGCCTAACGCATACTGGATCACGTCCGCGCTGTGCGAATGGTGCCACGTCACTGAGGCGGCGCCGAAATCCTCGCAGAATGACCACGGCACGACGCCCGGAGACGGATTTACGTGATAAACGGGATTGTAAGGATGCCAGGCCGCCGGGCCGACCCACAGGTCCCAGTCCAGCCCTTCCGGCGCCGGTTCCGCCGGCAAGGCAAAATCCAGCGGCACGTAGGAACCACCTGAGTTCTTGACGTCCATGACATGAGCGTAAGGCTTGAAACGAGCAGCGCCGATGAAACCGCCGAGATTAGTCCACAACGTAAAGACCGATTTGACCCGGCCGAGCCCGCCGGCCCGCACAAAGTCGCAGACCTGCCGGACGGTTGGAATAGAACGGTACTGAGTGCCGGTCTGGAAGATGCGGCCATACCGGCGAACCTCCTCGACCAGCCGGCGGCCCTCCCGGACCGTTATCGAAATCGGCTTCTCGCAGTAAACATCCTTGCCTGCTTTGGCGGCGTCGATGGCCTGGAGCGTGTGCCAGTGGTCGGGCGTGACGATAACCACGGCATCGATATCCGTTCGAGCCAGAAGTTCACAGTAGTCATTGTAAGCCGCACAGCCCTTGTACTCGCCGCCGGGGCGATTGGCAGCGTAGGTTTCTTCCGTGACGCGTTTTCCGTCCTCGCACCGCACGCGGTCCACGTCACAAACGGCCAAAACCTGAACATCGGGGTCGCCAACCAACCGGCGCAAGTGGCCGCTGCCCATCAATCCTTTGCCGATCAAACCGACCGCGATCCGCTCGCTCGGCGCGGCGTTTCCCTCGGCCGCCCATACAGAGGAAGGGATAACCCATGGAACGCCAACTACTCCGCAGGTCATCGCCGTTCGAGTCATAAACGCGCGGCGGGTAATTTGGAGTGAGGTCACCCGTTTAGGATTCTTGCCTCGTGTCACAATCCACCTCCATTCGCCATCTTGATAGCGAGATTGTTGAAAAGCTCGATGCGTTTGGTCACCTCGTCCATTGAGCCGGTTCCATCGCCTGTGAATTCGATGGTGAACACGATGGGATTTCCAGGGCCGCGCCGCGAAGCCTTATCGAGAGGCAAATCTGTTTCTTTCCCGGGGACCGGTACATCTGGACAGACGAGATCCCGCAGCGATGAGTCCGCGGGGAGCTTTTCGCCATCACGGATAAGAACACGAGCCCCCATTTTCCCGGCGAACTCGAACATTCTTCGTGTCTCCACTTTATCGGACGGCATAGGATCGATACGATACGTCAACAGGCGAACGCCGGCGGTATCGAGCTTCAAACGGATTTGTTGGAGGTCCTCGCTGCTGAGCCGGCCATCAAAGCTCTTTTGGATACCCGCGCTGACCTTCTGGCGGTTGCAGCCGCCGACGTACAAAAGGCCCAGTTCCGCCGCCTTGTCAATCGTTTCGAAGAGGGTCAATTCCGAAGAAGGAGCCGGCACAAGGGTCAACTGCCAGCCGAGCTTCTCCTGGGCGCGGATGGCCGGCGTCAATTTGGCGCTCGGGGTCGTCGATGCGGACAAATCGCCCAAAGCGAACTGCGTCGCCGCCAGATAGAAATGTAACATCTTCGGGTCCCAGAAGACGTAGGGATTGTGTGCGATGGTGCAATAGAAGACGCGTCCCCGCCCGTAGTTTCGCACCCAGGCCAGGGCGTAATCGTTGTCGGCGCGAGTGCAGTTACCGCGCGGCGCCCCCTGGTTCATGTCGGTCTTTTCCGTATCGATACTCAAGAGCACGCGGACCCTGTCCCTTGAGTAAGCCTCGTGAACGCGGAAGAACTCGTCGCGATAATCGAAGCCTTTGCCGCCGAACGGCTGGTTCACGGGGTGGTCCGGGTCGTCGAGTTTGATAAAGACGTGCTCAGTACTATCGCGATGGTTCGCGCCGCGCCCGCCTAACATGATGCCGAATTCAGGCCAGTCCTCGCGGGCGCCGGGCCAGTAAGTAAAGGCCACAGTAGTCCCGTGAACGCCCATCAGTCCGCCACCCCCGTAAACAAACTCGACGAGGCTCTGCCGCAAGCCGGGGTCCTGGAAGAGATTGCCCACCGTATTGTTGAAAAAGACGGCGTCAAACTTCTTGAGATTCTCAGGCTCGAACACCGACGGGTCTTTGCTGATTACCGTCTCAAAGGCGCCGGTCTTTTGGCCCATCAGCGTAAAAGCCAGGCTGGCCGTCGGGATTGAGCCATGTCCGCCATATCCGACGTTCAGCTCGAAAATCAGAAGCCTGCGCGGCTTGCGAGGCTGAACAAACGCCTTAGCCGGAATCGCAGCCTCGATCCGCTGCCGCTCATCTGATTCGAGGGCGGCGTGCGCTCGCCCCGCACCAACCCACGGAACAGCGAATACTCCAGCCGCTCCTGCCATACCACTGAGAAAATCACGCCGCGTTGTCTTTGTATGTGTCGTTTTCATGCCGAGATATTACCAGATTTCGGCGCCACTGCAAGCACGACGGGAAATACGCGATATTTTACCGCGCCCGGCAAAAACAGGATTATCCCGCCGGAAAGAATCGTGTATAGTAGGAGCAAATGATCAAGATTCGCTGCATGACGATCGACGACCTTCCACTGGGGCTGGGACTATCGCGCCAGGCGGGATGGAACCAGACCGAATCGGACTGGCGGCGTTTTATGAGCATGGAGCCGGAGGGCTGTTTCGTGGCGGAATTTAACGGCTCTTCGGTAGGCACGACGACTACATGCGTTTTCGGTCATCAGGTGGCCTGGATAGCGATGGTTCTGGTCGATAAGAACGTCCGGGGCAGAGGCATCGGCACCGGGTTGCTCAAACACGCCCTGGACTATCTGAAAGAGCGGAAAGTTGGAACCGTTCGCCTGGACGCAACGCCCGCGGGCCGGCCCATCTACGAGAAATTGGGATTCGTGCCCGAGTACGAATTGGCTCGGTGGTGGCGAGGCCGTCCCGGCCTTGCGTGCCGCCGGCATCTTGCCGGCGGTAGGGAGCAAGGGCAAGATGCCCTCGCCACGGGGATAGTCCGCGAGGGTGGCTGTGGCGAGGCCGTCCCGGCCTTGCGTCCCGCCGGTATCTTGCCGGCGGTAGGGAACAAGGGCAAGATGCCCGCGCTACAGATAGCGACGCAGGATGTCTTCTCAGACCTCATCGAGTTTGACCGCCGGATGACCGGAACAGACCGCGCAAAAATGCTCGGCAGGCTGTTCGAGGAATTTCCGGAACTTGTGCGATGTGTGAGGCAAGGCGGTAAAGTGGAGGGCTATGCCGCAGCTCGCCCGGGCGCGAATGCGATCCAGGCAGGCCCGTGCATAGCCACGGCAAGTGCGGGGCCGTCGCTGCTGTCCGATACATTGAACAGGTGTGCCGGAAAACCGGTATTCGTTGATATTCCCCTCGACAATGCGCCTGCCGTGAAGATCGCCGAGTCAAGCGGTCTGAGAGTTCAGCGATGTTTTACAAGGATGTGCATGGGCGAGCGAATCAATGACAATGTCCATGCAATATGGGCCAGTTCGGGTCCGGAGAAAGGATAACAGCACTCGATTTGAGATTTGAGATTGTCAATTTGGAGGCACGTGTGGAATATGAGATCAAAAAAAGCTTGCGAAATTTGTTGTTGGTTATTGTTGGCCGGCATTTTGGCGGAACTTTCTGCCGTATCACGAGCAGCTAATCCACAGCCGGATAGTCAGAGCTTCGTGAGGGTCAGTCCGCGCGACGCGCGATATTTCGAGCTGACTAACGGCCGGCCCTTTGTCCCCGTTGGACTGAACATGATCGCTCCATCCGGTGGCAATGAAGAGCAAGCTCTTGCGCGCATGGAACAGTGGATCAGGAGCTTGTCAGAGAATCGCGGCAATTACATACGCCTGTGGCTCAGCAACAACTTCTTCGACGTCGAGCACGAGCGCAGCGGCCAATATGACGCCGAAAAGGCCAAACGTATCGACGCGGTTCTCGAAATGGCCCGCCGGCACAACGTCCGCGTCAAAATGACCATCGAGCATTTCCGTCATTTCTTCGGACAGACCCAGAGCTGGGCGGCCAAGCCGCTCCATCACGTTTCGCAAGGAGGGCCCGCCGAGGACGTCAATGATTTCTTCCAGGGTCAAAAGAGCCGCGAGCAGTTCAAGAAAAAGCTCCGCTGGTACGCCGACCGGTACGGCAGCGACCCCGCCATCTTCGCCTGGGAGCTCTGGAATGAAATGGATACGGTCAAAGGCAAAGGATACATGGAATGGACCGAGGAGATGTTAGCGGAGCTAAAAAAGCTCTTCCCGAAGAATATGGTGACTCAGAGCCTGGGCAGCTTCGACAACGACAGCAAGCGCCCGAGGTACCAGAGATTGTGCCTGATGGCGGACAATGACTTTGCGAACGTGCACCGGTATCTGGATCTCGGCGCCTCGCTGGTGGTGTGCAAGGGACCGGTGGATGTATTGGCAGCCGACGCGATACGGGAAATGCAGAGCTTCAAGCCGGCAAAGCCGATTCTGCTGGCCGAGAGCGGCGCCGTCGAGCCGGGCCATACTGGTCCGTTTAAGCTGTATCAGAAGGACAAAGCGGGTATCATACTTCACGACGTCATGTTCGCCCCATTCTTTGCCGGGGCGGCCGGCAGCGGCCAGTGCTGGCACTGGGACCAGTACGTGGCCGCCAATAACCTGTGGTTCCAGTTTGACCGATTCGCCGAGGCGGTTAAGGATATCGATCCGGCCGCCGAGGCGTTTGAGCCGGTGAGCCTGGACCACCCCCGCCTGCGCATCTACGCCCTCAAAGGAAAGCATACACTGCTGGCCTGGTGCAGGGACAAGCAAAACACCTGGCAAACCGAGCTGGCCGAAAGCACCTCGCCGGCGACGGTCGAGAATGCTATTGTTTCTTTGCCCGAGTCAAACCAGGCCGCAGTTAGCTTTTACGACCCGTGGTCGAATCAGTGGACGCAAGGCCAGGCGAAAGGAAACAAAATAACCCTTCCCGACTTCACGCGTTCCCTTGTTATCAAAATGAGGTACTAATTCGCATGAACAACATAGATGCAGACGGCGGGGAAACATCCACCTGTGAAAAATCGCGGCGACGAACAACATTCGTAATTGGCGGCCTTTTGTTCACTCTGTTTCTCGGCAATAACGGCCGGAGTGCGACGCACGAAATCCATCCCGCTACCGTGGATTCGCAGGAGGAGTTTGAGACCCTCGCCAACGCTCTCAAGCCGGGCGACGAGCTGATTCTGCACGGCGGGACTTATTCCCAAAGCGAGCGGCGTTCGATCACCGCCCAGGGTACGCCGGATAAACCGATCATCATCCGCGCAGCGGACGGGCAAACGCCTCTCGTCACGCGCCCGGCAGAAGCGAGCGGCAAATTCAACAACATTGAGTTCGTCGATTGTGCATACCTCGTTATCCGAGGCATACAATTCAGAGGAGGCAGCTCGGGAGTTCGATTCATTCGAGGCCACCATATCACGTTTGAAGATTGTGAAATCTCGCAAACAACCAACAACGCCCTGACAATGAACAGCGGCGACTGCGACGCCTTCATTATCCGAAGAAATCACATCCACCACACCGGGTTGAGCAGCCGCGGCTCCACAGAGGGCGAAGGCATGTATATCGGCGTGCACGACGGCTCACATATCACCACAAATACCCTGGTGGAAGGCAACTACATCCATCACTTGCGCGGAATCGGCAGCGGCGGAAATGACGGCATCGAAATCAAATTCGGCTCATACGGAAATACCGTGCGGGATAACGTCATCCACGACACAAACATCGGCACGAAATATCCCGGCATCTTCGTCTATGGCGGCGGCAAAGAAATCAACGTCGTCGAGGGCAACGTCATCTGGAACGCCGGAGAAGGCATCCAGGTGGTCTCCGATGCAATCATCAGAAATAACATTATTTTCAATTGCGCGATGACCGGCATCACCGCGGCCCCGCACGCCGCTGTGCCCCACGTGCGAAACGTTCGGATCGTGAACAACACGCTCGTCAATCATCCCAAGGGCGTCCTGATCCGCTGGGACAAGGCAGAGGACATGTTTCTTGCCAACAACGCCGTATATTGCCCCGGCTCAACGGCCATTGATGTATCAGGTATCAAGCAGGGCTCCTTCAGTGCCAATTACATCGAGGGTCGCATCACGGGTACGGTGATTGATGGCTCGCGATTTTGTGACGGCACAACTGTCCCGGCGGTTTTCACAGATCCGGCACAGAACGATTATTGGCCTCGTCCCGGTTCCGTGCTGGTGGGCCATGCGGACCCGGCTTACGCTGCGGAGCTGGACTTCAATCATAATCCGAGGAAAGCGCCCTTTGACGTCGGCGATTACGAGTCCGAAGAGAGCGAGAAAAATCCCGGCTGGAAGGTGCAAGCCGGTTTTAAAAATATTCACTCTACCCCGTGAGAACGGCGCTACCGGACGGCAACGCACTTCATCCGTTTCTGGTCGCGGATCAGAAGCTTGCCGTCGCTCAATGCCAGGGGGCCCCAACATTCCTCGGTATCGAGCAGGTCCGCCTTAGCGAGCGGCTTAAAGCCCTCGGGACTTGGCTCGATCAGATAAAGAAGGCCGTCGCGTCCATCCACGCTCAAAATAAGATCATCGGCGAGAACGTAACCGCCCTTGTCGAACGCCGGCGATTCGCCCGTCTTCCATTTGAGCAGTCCATCCAGGCTCAGGCAAGACAACCCATCCTGGCTGGAGTTGGTCGTGCAATGGCCGTAGAGGTGACCTTTGTAGAGCACGGGAGGAAGAGTATGAGTACCGAATTCCCGGGTGGTGAAGAGTTCTTCGACGGCGTATTGGCCGTCGCTTCTGCGAACTTTGATCATGGCTGAGCCGGCCATGTATCCGCCGGTGATGAAAAGCCGCCCGTCTCCGATGGCGGTCACCTGGGGTATCGGGATGCGGCATTGCCAGCCCTTATAGGTCCAAAGCGTCTTTCCGTCTTTGATATCCAGTCCGAGCACCACGCCGTCAACGCCTCCGCTGTCGTCACCATCGCCCCAGCCGCCCGCGGGCGCCGAGCGCCCGCTGCGCTCTTTGCGGGACGTGGCGGTAATCATGACGACCTGGTCCTGGCCGTCGATGTTCACGACCACCGGGGTCACATAGCCTACCATACCGGGCAACGCCGGGGACGTCCACTTGACCCGGCCGCCAGCCTTGTCGTATGCAACAATGCCGGCTTTCGGGGTCTGCGCGGCCAGGATCAGCAAATCCCCATGGATAAGCGGATTCTGGCAGATGCCCCATTCCGGGACCTTTTCTCCGCCGTAGTCCTTCCAGACGTTCTTGTTCCAGACGGGCTTTCGCGTGCGTTCATCGAAGCAGTACACGTCGCCGAAGCTGCCGCAGGTGTAAATGTAATCTCCATCTATCGCCGGCGTCGAGCGAGAACCCTTATGACTGAGGGTCCCCCGGGCGTTGTACGCGAACGACCAGAGTTCTTTACCGTTGTTCAGAGCGATGCAGCGCAGCACATCTTTCTTGCCTTCGATGCGGTCGAGCAGATAGACCTTACCTTGACTGACTGCCGCCCCGCCGTAACCCGGTCCCAGGTCCAGGGTCCAAAGAACCTTTGGGCCTTCGGCCGGCCAGGAGCGCAAAAGCCCCTTCTCGTCGGATGTGGCATCTCGATTCAGCCCGAGGTACTGGGGCCAGTCCGCCCGCACGCCGCAAACTGCCATGACCACAATCGACACAACTGCGAAAGAACGTCTTTTCATAATATGTCCTCAAACACCAGAGCGAATCAATTTTTGTGACGGCGGCCCCTACGGGGCACGGGCCGTCACCATCGGCCGCCACCACAGCGACCGCCAATACGCTTGATCGGTCGCATACACGTCAATCGGAGCACCTTCGGGCAAGTCGCGGGGCAAAATGCCGTACCGCTGCATCTCGCGGACGTAGCCGGGCGAGGGACGAAAGCCCGGCATGTCGAACCGCTTGATTTCTTCGAGCCGCCGCTTGCCCTCGATACACAGAGCGAGGATTTTCTGATAATCCGGATCGTTTGCATCAGCGAAAACCGTTACCGGCTCACCAGACTGTTTGCACACCCCGTAGCCTCCGGCGTCATCTGCCAGCGGCGCCAGCAGAATCAGAGATTTCTCCGGACGGGAAAGATTAAACATCAGATGCCGTGACATGCGTATGCGGATATCATTCATGTCGGGATTTGAGAGAATAAGCTCCAGGTCGTCGGACAGGTATCGCGGGACCGGCAGTGACTGATCGTGACAGCCGGTGCAGCGCCGGGCGATGGCCTCGGCGGCCGCGACGGAGACGGGCCATTGCCGGTCGCTCGTTTCAAGCACGCTCTTGGGAAAGCCGCCGATCATACCCGTGCCCAGCGCCGCATAGGTGCCCGGGTAGGGTGCTGCCGACTCGATCCAGTACCGGATCATATCCTGCTCGTGCTGCGTAAGTTTGGCGTCGTAGTGACCGCCGTCGAGCATCTTCATCAGCGGGCTGGCCGAGGTGCCGACCGAACGAGGCGGCAGGTTAGTCTCCAGGCGGTCGCGCCCGTCGGACACCAATTGCCGTGCGGTCAGCATGTAGTAGCTGTGGGAGAAAATAGGCCCGCGATCGCCACTGAGGATGACGCCGCCGGCCCGCTTATCGTAGTCATGACACGCCAGGCAGTGCCGGTCAAAGATCGGCTGAATGTCGCGCGGATAATCGAACACGTCCGGCACGCCCGCGATGGGCGCGATCTGACTGGGCGACCGCTTCAGTGCGGCCACCGCCCCGCCGGATTGCGGCAGCGGCGCCCTTTGCCGCTGCTCGTGGCAGCCGAGGCAACTGGTCGTCTCTCCCGGCTCGACGGCCAGAAAGCTGTGCATACGCTTGACGGAATTGTTATTTTCATCCAGGGCCACGAAGAACAGGCTCCGCAAAGCCGGCACCTCCATGTACGCTGAGCCATCAGGCTCAACCGGAATGGTGCCCAGGATCCGTTCGAGCGTATAAGTCCCGCCGAAGCTCATCGGCGGCATCTTCCCGCTGTCATTGATCGGCTTGGGCAGGCTTTCCAACACAAGAAGTTTCTTGATCTCGCCCCGCCTGACGCCTTCCATCCGGCGGCCCGCGTACACGTCCTGCAGAATGAGCCGTCCGGTGGCCTCTCGCGGGTCGCTGCGCGGTGGGATCACGCGTTCCCGCGGCCGGGCGCATAAGGGACGCGGTTCGTGACATTCGACGCCCGCCTTAGCCAGCTCAGGCGGCAGGCGGTATATTTCTTGTGTCTCGCCCTGACTGTTCATCACCAGCAGTCGCGGCCCTCGCGCCACCAGAAAGCAGTCGGCCGAGAGCGGGTACGGATCGCGGAAATCCTTCCCGTCGTTTATCGCGCGGGCCGAGGCCTCTTCGTCGGGCCCCTTCTTGGGCGTCACGATGGTAATGACCCCTTCGTGCTCTTTGCGGCCGTGCAGCGGGGAAAACACCGCCACAACCTCATTGTCGCTGCCTGGAATCGGCTTGGCATCGATCATCAGAGTATGGGGGCGCAGATTGCCGTAGTAGATCATCTGGCCCGTGCCGTCGGGATTGGCTGTCCAGAGGTGGTGAAACGCGACGCGGCTGCGGTCCACGTACTCCCAGCGTTCGTAGATCACCCGGCCGTCCGGCAGCGGCCACGGCGTGTTGTCATGCTCGATGTTGGCGGAAATCGGCCGGATAGCCGTGCCGTCCCCCTCGCAGACGTACAATATCGCCACCTGTGTGTACCAGCAGGGGACCCATCGGTCGGCCCGGCTGGAGCAGAACATGATCTGGCCGCACGGAAGGTAGGTCGGCTCGATGTCGTCATAAGGCCCTGATGTGAGCTGTTTAAGCCCGCCGCCGTCGATATTCACTTCGTAGAGATGGAAATAGTCCGTCCCGCCGGGGCGATAGGAAAAAAGGATTTTCCCGCCGTCGTAGTGGACCTGTGGATCGCGAACCGAGCCGTTGGGGTCGTCCAGCAGAACGGCAACTTCGCCGCTGTCAACCTTCAAACGGCACAACCGCCCACCGGCTCGATATAGCTTCTCGTTCTCGTCCTGGGCGTAGTAACCGAAGTTCTCGTACCAGTGCCCCCCCGCCCCCGGTTGCCGGCAGGCAAAAATAATCTCATCAACGCCAAAGTCTTCCAAGCCCGCCCAAGTAGGGGCAGGCCCATGTGCCTGCCCAGGGCCGCCACATGGGGCGGCCCCTACCACGAATACGGCCAAAAGCAGGACGGCTCCTGCCCTCAACAACGAATATCTGAGATGATTCATCATGCCAACATCATAGCAGATAAGGGTTCAAATGTTAAGAGTTTGTCAGTTGACGAAAAAGGTAAAGATCACATACAGGATAATCATAGTCACGGCCAGGATAGCACTGAGCAGCTTATAATTGCCGAGGCCGGGCCAGCCTTTCTCGCTGAGCGGCTCCAGCGGAGACTTCCAGATGAACTTGCGTTTTTCCTCCGTGATCGACTCGGGGAACAACAGTGACGTGACCACCATAATCAGAGCACAAAAAGCCGCCAACAGGAAACTAATCATCATGAAATTAAGGAAGCCCAAAGCGGGGTGATTGTCCTTGAACTTCTCAAGGATTTTAGAAAAATCAAGAACGAAGACCGACAACCCCAAAATCGAACCGACCACAAGCGTCAGGATGGAAGCCTTCGAGGACGCCTTCTTCCAAAAAATCCCGGCGACAAAGACGACGGTAATCGGCGGTGCAATATAAGAGATTGCAGCATTGATGCCCTGGAAAACCGTCGGAAATCTTCCGCAGAACGGCGACCAGGCAACCGCCAGGATCATTCCCACGAAGGTGACTATCCGGCCGATCAAAACCAGCTTTCTTTCAGGGGTTTGAGGAGCCCATCGCTGGTAAAGGTCGTAGGTAAACAATGTAGCCGCCGAGTTCAGGGCGCCCGAGACAGTACTCATCAGGGCCGCCATCAAAGCAGCGGCGACGATCCCCCGAGCGCCGGCGGGCAACAAATAGGTAATCATGTGAGAATAGGTTTTGGCCGCGTCGGCCTTGCCCTCCGCCGTCAGGGGAAGGGCCGGGAGCAATCCTTTTTGGATCAATGCCAGACAGATCAGGCCCGGCAAAACGAAGAGAAAGACGGGCAGGATTTTGATGAATCCGGCAAAGAGGGGCCCCACTCTGGCATGATTCTCGTCCTTGGCGCCCAGAACGCGCTGAACGATGGTCTGGTCAGTGCACCAGTACCAAATCCCGATGACGGGATACCCCAGCAGTACCGAATACCAGGGCAGACCGGAAGCGTCGCCGTGCGGCCGCAGCATCGTGAGCTTGACCGGCTCGACGCTCTCGGCGATCCCACTCCAGCCGCCGACTTTCGCATAGCCGATGCCCGTCAGGACAATTGCACCGGCGAGCAGAATAATCGTTTGGACGGATTCGGTCAGCACAACCGCCATCAGGCCGCCGACGATTGTATAGAGCCCCGTCAAGGCGGCGATCAAGATGATGCTCGTCATCTTGTCGATGCCGAACATGCCTTCCAGGACTACCGCCCCGGCGTACAGCGAAAAACCGATGTGAATAAAGATCGCCGAGATAATCGAAAGCAAAGCCAGCCAGTCCCGGCTGGCACGGCTGTAGCGCTTTTCCAGAAAATCGGGCAGCGTCGCCACGCCGGAACGGATGTAGAACGGGGCGAAAAACAGCGCCAGGATAATCAACGTAAACGGCGCCATCCATTCGAAGTTCCCGTAGGCCAGGCCGTTCGTGTAGCCCTCCTCCGCCAGACTGACCAGATGGACGGTCGAGATATTGGTGGCAAACAGCGCCAGCCCGATGACCGGCCATCGCAGCGTCTTGCCGGCGAGGAAATACTCCTGGGCCTGTTCAGTTTTCTTCTTTCGCAGCCCGGCCCAGCAGCCCAGACCGACGATGGACGCGAAGTAGATAACGATGATGGCTAAGTCAATTCCACTGATCTGCATAGACGTTCCTTTTCACGTGCAGCCAGCGTCTGCGGGCCGGCCTTTCATCTCAAAGCTCAACGGTACTTCTCTTCAGTCAGCTCAATCACCTGCTCGACGTTTGATTTGTCGATAATAGCAGCCCCCGCGTCGATATCGGAAGGTATAATGCCGTATCGCAGATACAATGTAAGCTGGATGACGGGATAGAATCCCTGAATATAGGGCTGCTGATCCACTGTGCAGCGAATGTGGCCTTCTTGAATGAGTCGCAATGTCTCCGGGGACAAATCGAAGCCTGCCGACCAATAGCCTTTGCGTGGCGATCCGGCATAGCCTGCCGGATTGCCCTTGTTGTCTGCCGCCGGCAGGATGCCGGCGGGACTCAAGGCCGGGACGGCCTCGCCACTGTATTTCTCAATAGCTTGGCCCGCCGCCTCCGTGTCCGATTGGCCCGTCCCCAGCACAATTCGGATGTCGGGATTCTCCCTCAAGGCGTCAGCAATCACTTCGGCCCCTTTAACCGAATCGTTGCCGCTCACGATAACCGTCCATCGGACGTTTTTCTTCTTGAGCACCGCCTGCTGTCCGCGCAGCCGGTCTTCCAGAGCCGACACTCCCTCGTCGTGCATCGTCATCAGGATATGAGCGTTGTCGGGAATATGGGGCAGCAGATGTTCGGCCAATGCTTCGCCCGCCTCGTACAATCGCTGGTTGACACTGCTCAGGCGCGCATTGGGCGTCGCATGATCATCCACATTGAACCCAACAACCGGCACTCCTTTTTCTATGGCTTCTCGAATGGCGGCATCAAACGCTTCCGGGTCGATGATATTCAACGCGATTCCGTTATAACCATCCGCAACGGCCTGCCGGACCATCTTCGCCTGGGCCGCGACGTCCACGCCTTCGGTCCCTAAGAAGTCGCACTCGACCCCCATCATTTTCGCCGCATCGCTCATTCCCTTCTTGACGGGCTCGAAGAACCTGGCCTCCACGGCACAGGTAATAAACGCCAAACGCAGCCCCTTTGCTCTCGTCCCCAGGGGACGGTGGGGCCCATTTGCTGCGCAACCGGCAAGAATCAGGGCTGTGAGCACACACGTCGTAAATACTTGTCGCGCTGAAAGTCGCATTTCGCCACCTTTCACATGAAAGTCAGCATGACAGCGTATCATGTTCAGACGTTTCCGGCAACATTTTCGCAGCTCTCCCGAGCGCATAGAAAAAGGGCTGTGAGTACAAAAGTGCCCACAGCCCACGTCAAATTCTCCATAAGTGGCCTTGCCATCCCATGGGGAAGGTACTGGTCATTCGGGACAACTTTCAAGCCATGCAGCGGTGAAGTCAACCAGGTCCTGCGTGTTGATGAGCCCATCGCCGTTGAAGTCTTCACAGACCGAGTCGATTCCGTCCGGAGCAAAGTAGTAGTCTTCCGTCTCGCCGATGTCGTACTTTGACCGAGGTCCGGAGCCGCCGTTGCCTCTCTTGTCGGGGCTGCTGCCGCCCTTCCACGGCTGCTCCGAAAGCGTGATTCTCATCCACATTTCCTTCATGCCGACCTTCGGATGCCACGAGAGGATAGCCGGCGTCGTGATCTGATGGAATCCGGCCGGCAGGTCGAACAGAAATTGATTCTGGACCGCCCACTCCGGCGCCGGAGCATTAGTGCACTCCAGAGTATCGTCCCAGTCGCCGTCACGGTTCCAGTCGCACCAGACGTTGACCCAGAGATCCGTGCCCGGCTGGATCACATTGACATAGTAATCGAATGTCGCCCAACGACAATGAGGCAGGCTGGCCGGAAAGGCGACGCCGTCATCCTGCTTGTCAAGGTCCGGCGAATCGGCTGAAGGCCGGATATTGTTGACGCCGTCCTGATCGGCGCCTTTGTCCGCTTCCGCTTCCCACGTGACCATTTCACCCAGATGAGCAACGGCCAGGGGTCTGACGTGAACCGGCCCATACGGCCCGGCGCTGCTGCCGTCGTTGAAGACCGTGGGATAATGGCCATCGACGACAACGGGCAGAAGCCCCTGCGAAGGATACGCCATCATGACCTTGCCGAAGTTGTTCGAGCTGTCTGGCGCGTCGCCCAGGTCGAATCGGTTGGCGGGCGCCTGTTCCTCACAGGCGATACTGAGAACCCCTTGTCCCTTCAGATCGCCGAATCCCCCCACTTCAATCAGATAGTGGTTGCCGGCGACCACGTCGAAGGTCAGCTCAGATTGCTGCCCGCAGGCGTCGTCGTTGCACCCGATCATATCGCTGGCCCTCGGATAGCATTCCCACCCTTTGTAAACGGCCAACACCGTGTCGAAGCCGCTGCCGCACAGGCTGACCACGGCCTGGCCGGTGCACGTGGCCGCGTAGCGATACCAGAGATTTGGTCCGTTCATGCAGTGGCCCGGCCCGTCGAAGGTTGCATTTCGCGTATCGAATGCCAGGTTCGTCACGTCGCCGACCGTCCGCGCATTGGCACATCGGTCGTTCGACGGCGAGCCCGACTGGCCGGCGCATGTAATAGTCAGAACTCCCCGGCCGGTCTCAGAACCATAGCCCCCTACCTCTATTAGGTACCGGCTGCCGGCCGTCGCGGCAAAGGTGATCCGAGACTGAAGCTGGTTTCCGGAATCGTCGTTGCACTCGATCAAGGCACTGCTCGTCGGCAGGCAGTCACACCCGTTATAGACGGCCAGCATCGTATCGTAACTGCTGCCGAGCAAACTGACTGTGACGGTGCCCGTACACGTGGCCGTGTAGCAGTACCAGATATTCGGACTTCTCATACACAGGCCCGGGCCGTCGAAGGTCGCATTACGCGTATCAAACGCCAGGTTCGTGACGTCCCCGACCGGATGTGCGTTCGCGCAGTTATTATTGGGAGGCGTCGAAGGCGGAGGCGGAGGCGGCGTCTGTCCCTCACAGTGGACAGTCAACTGGCCCCGGCCCTTCTCCAGGCCGTAGCCTCCCACTTCAATCAGATACCGGCTGCCGGCTGTTGCCGCGAAGGTTATCTGCGATTCGTAACCTGAGCCGAAGTCATCGTTGCACTCGATCAGATCCTCCGGAAAGCATTGACATCCGTTGTAAACGGCGAGCATGGTATCATAGTTGGCGCCCGACAGCCGGACCGTGACATTACCCGTGCACGGAGCGGTATAGCAGTACCATATATTCGGACTGACCATGCAGTAAGCACGGCCGTCGAATCGCGCACCGGTCGTGTCGAAGGCCTGATTCGTTACATCCCCGATCGGCTGAGCGGTAGAGCAGTCATCGTTGGGCGGGCTGGCCGTCGTCGGCAAGACACCCACGCCCGAAGCAATATGCGCGGCGCCGAGGGACAACATCAGCACGCCGGCCAGTATGAGTCTTTTCCTAAATCCGTCCATGATTGTATCCTCCCAAAAAAGGTTTACCTATTAAATGGCACGAATACCTAAACAGTTCTTCATACATTGGGACAACTTTATGTTATCCGGATATTGTCAAATTCTCGTCCATCGGAGATTGCCGGGAAGTTGTCATACTGCTGGAACTTGATCCGAACGTCCGAGACGTTCGTACTGCCCGCCGCCGCCATCGCCTGCTGGACGATCGTATCCAGGCCGAACGAGCCGTTCGTGAAGCTCGTCGTCAGGTCCGTCACCTTGATCCAGTGCTGACCGTCCACGCTCAGCACGATCCCGTCGCCCTTGTACTGACCCACAAAGCTCGACGGCAACGCGTGGTTCTCATCCGACAGGCTCACGTGGTCCAGCGTCAGCGTCACCCCCGTCCGGCCCGTCAAGTCCACGTGCAGGATCGCCTCGTTGGCCCCGTACGTCGTGTTACCCGCGATGTCGTCCATCCGCAGGCGGCCGCTCACCACCTCGATCCGCCCTTCCGCGTCCGAATAATACTCCCAGCCCTGGCCGATCCCCGGCTTGCCCAGGCTGAAATCCTGCGTGTACGGAACCGCATTCAGTAGAATCCTGGGCTCAAGGCGCTCAAACATGGGGGCATCCCCATGCCGGTCACGCTGTTGAAAATGCCGTTCGTTTTTATCTGTTCTTTTTATTCGCTTCATTTCAGTTTCCTCCCTGGTACGACCTAAAGGATGGGATACTCAAAGCCCTATCTCGGTCACGGCTCTTTTTCACGGTCGAATTTACTGTTCCAGTCATCATACGATCCTCACGAAGATAATTGAGTATATCAATTCGCCCTTCTTTTTGGGTCTATCTAACAGTGCCACCAGCTATTAAATGTGTAACGGCCTTTCTGGCTGTTTAACCGGACATGGGAACCAGGAAAAAACGTTACATTTGGCCCCTGTGATGGCACTTTATTAATGACAAAACAGGGACGTTTCGCAGCTTAGTCACGGCGTGTGGCGTTGTGCACGGAACATTGCGGTCGTCAAGACCCGCAGAAATTGAAGCAGGTGCCACAAGACAATTTCGGTTCGGAGGAGATCGCGGATAACAACTATGGATGAGTCCCATAATAGTCAGTCTCAGCTTCCTGACGGGGTAACCGCCGCGAAGCCGGCCAAAGAGCTCCAGCAGCCGGCTCAATGCCGCCCGGGCCAGGCCGACGGCGGAGCCGCCCCCAGCAAGCAGCAAGAGGGATGCGTTGACATCCATCCGCAGAAGCTGCAACTGCTGGCGGGGGCTCTGCACTACTCGCAAGGCGACTCCACGGAACACGATTGGCAGCAGCGTTGCAGACGGCTTCACCAGGCGCTGGAGACGTTATCATCCGTCAACCGGCAGAAGAGATTCGCCGGTGCGGCGATGGCGTTCTGCAATGAAGTAGCTTCCCGGTGGCAATGCGAGCGTGCAAGCATTGGTTTTCTCACAGGACGATACGTCCAGCTCAGGGCGATGAGTCATACCGAGGATTTCAGCCGGAAGATGCAAGTCGTCCAACACATCGAATCGGCGATGGAAGAATGTCTGGATCAGGACGTGGAGATTCTCAGCCCGGCTCCCAAAGAATCCACTTATATCCATCGAGCAGTGGATGAACTTTCCAAACATTCCGGGCCGCTGGCCACGTTGAGCCTGCCTTTGCGCTGGCAGGGCGACGTGCTGGCGGTCTTGACTCTCGAGCGCCCGGCCGACAAAGTCTTCACCGCCGATGAGATCGAGACCGTTCGTTTGGCCTGTGAGCTGTGCACGGCCAGGTTGGCCAATCTCTACGAGTACGACCGGGGAATCGGCGCGACCATCGTCATCAAAACCCGTAATTGCCTGGCCGCACTTGTGGGACCCCGGCACACATGGATCAAAGTTACGACGATACTTTGCTTTGCGGCCATCGGCGCTCTGTGCTTCGGTAAGGGCCTGTTTCGAGCAAAGGCGCCGTTTGTCCTGGAGGCAACCTATCAGCAGGTCATTCCGGCGCCCTTCGACGGGTACATCAAAAGCATCGACGTCGAAGTCGGTGACACCGTGAAGGGCGGCAATTCGATTCTCGGCACTCTTGACACGGCCGAGCTGCGGCTGAGTCTGGCGGCGGCAAAGGCCGAGAAAGCAGGTTATTTGAAGCAGGCTTCCGCGGCCATGCGCGACAGCGAGACGGCCAAGGCTCAGATCGCCGAAGCGAACGCCGACAAAGTGCAAGCCCAAATCGAGCTGCTCGAATACCAGATTAGTCAGGCAAGCCTTATCTCGCCCCTCGGGGGAGTCGTTGTCAAGGGCGACCTGAAGCGGGAAATCGGTGCCCCTGTGAAGACCGGCGACGTCCTTTTTGAGATCTGCCCTCTCGAATCGCTGCGGGCACAACTTCTGGTCCCTGAAGAAGACATTTTCGACATCAAAACCGGCCAGGAAGGGTATCTGGCCACCGCGTCTTATCCCGGACAGCGAATCAAGTTTGTCGTGGAACGTATCAACCCCATTGCCGAGGTCGTCAACCAGCGCAACGTTTTTAAGGTCCGCGTTCAACTGCTCGAGACGCACCCGTGGATGCGTCCCGGCATGGAGGGCGTCGCCAAAGTATCCATCGGGCAGCGCCGGTACGCCTGGATGTGGACTCGCAAAATCGTCAACTGGATGCGTATGCAGTTATGGCTTTAGACGTCAGGATGCCTTATGGCTGTTGAGCGACCGACTTTTCATGAATCATGGTATCGCGTGGCCTCATTGCGGCCGAGGCTGCTGTCGGGCGTCCAGGTTCACAGGCAGCACTTTCGCGGACAACTGTGGTACGTCCTGGAGAATCCCGCGAACAACGAATTCTCCCGCCTCAGCGAATCCGCTTACAGGTTCATCGGCATCCTTGACGGCCGGCGGACCGTCGCCGAAGTCTGGCGGACGTGCAATGAGCAGTTTGGAGACGCCGCACCGACCCAGGGAGAGGTAATCGGGCTTCTGGGGCAGTTGCACTGCTCCAACCTGCTCTATGCGGAGCTGGCGCCGGACACAGAAAGCCTTTTCAACCGCTACCGCGCACGCATCCGGCGTCAGGTCCAGGGATTTCTGGCGAACCTGCTGTTTGTTCGGATTCCGTTGGTGGACCCGGATCATTTTCTTGACCGATGGGTTGGCATCGTCGGGTGGCTTTTCAGCGGGGCCGGTCTGATGCTGTGGCTGGCGATCATCGGCGCTGGATTGTACTTTGCCATCGGCAACATGACGGAGCTGATTCATGCAAGCCGCGACGTTTTGGCTCCCCACAACCTCATCCTGTTATACCTCAGTATCGTACTGATCAAGGTCTGTCACGAGCTGGGCCATGCGTTTGCGTGCAAGAGGTTCGGCAGGATCAACGGCAGCGGCGGACAAGTCCACGCGATGGGTCTGATGTTTCTGGTGTTTGTGCCGCTGCCTTACGTGGATGCCTCCAGCGCATGGGTGTTCAGGCGTAAGTGGCACCGAGCGGTCGTGGGAATGGCCGGAGTGGTCGTCGAGCTTGCCGGTGCGGCGGTTGCAGCGATCATCTGGGCGAATACATCCACGGGAACGGTGCACATCATTGCCTATAACGTCATGTTCGTAGCGAGCATATCGACCCTTGTTTTCAACGCCAACCCCCTCCTGAGATTCGACGGTTACTATGTTCTGTCCGATTTGATAGAAATCCCGAATCTCAGCCATCGTTCCAGAAACTACCTCACCTATCTCGTCAAGAGATATGGCTGGCGGCTGAAAAGTGCACAGAATCCTGCAAACACGCTCGGAGAACGAATCTGGTTTGTATTCTACGGCATCATTTCGACCGTTTACCGCGTCCTTATCTGCATACGAATTTTGCTGTTCCTCAACAGTCGATTGCCGAGAGAGCTGTTCGTGCTCGTTCCGCTGTTGGCGATCTCAGCCCTCATCGCATGGATTATCGTTCCGGTGGGCAGGTTTATCCGCTACGTAGCCACAAGCGGCGAATTGGCCAGAACACGCGGGCGCGCCGCGGCCTCTGTTTTGGGCGGTTTGGCGTTGACCGTCGCATGTCTGGGAATTCTTCAGATGCCCGACTATTGCAGGATCGAGGGGATTGTTGAGCCCGTTGGACTGGCCATCGTCCACGCCCAGAGCGACGGCTTCGTCACCGGCTTTCTTCCTTCGGGGCAGCAGGTCGCGCCCGATGGACAGACACTCATCGAAGCGGCGAATCCACAACTGGAGGCCGAGAAGAAAGGTCTGCTTGCCGAGCTTCGGGTTCTGCAAATCAAGCAGCGCATTGCAGAAATGCAGGAAGTCGCTACGGCACAGATATTCGCTGAACAAATCGAGGCGATGCAGGAAAAAATTGCCAGAGTCGAATTCCAGCTAAGCTCGCTGCGGCTGCAACCGGCGCTATCAGGCACGTGGGTTTCCCCGGACGTCGAAAGGGCCGGAGGCACGTATCTGCGTCGCGGCGAACAGATCGGTCTTGTGGCGAGCCTGGATGACGTGCTGATCCGGGCGACGGCCGGCCAGGACCTTGCCGCCAGGCTCGTTGAGCACGCTTACGAGCAGCTCGAGATTCGAGTGAAGGGGCGGCCTGATGCAATGCTAAAAGGCAGAATCGAAAAGATTCTGCCGGCGGGCCAAGAGGTGTTGCCCTCCGAAGCCCTGGGATATGCGGTGGGCGGATCCATGCCGACGCTCATCCATGATCCCAGCGGCCTGAAAACTGCTGAGCAATTCTTTGAGATTCGCATTAGGCCGGCCCCAGAAAGTCCGGTCCGTCTGCTCTCCGGCCAGCGTGTCGTGGTAAGAATTCAGATGCCCTCCAAGCCCATCGCCGTTCAGTGGTGGCAATCGGCCAGACAGTTGTTCCAGCGGAGGTTTCATATTTGACATGGAGGCCATACCCAGCGCAACATGGCAAATGCTTGATCAGCGAACTTCGGGCGCCACTCTGCCCCGCGGGCTGGATGCGGTCTGGCACGCGGGTGCCGGCGCGTTAGACAGATTCATTCCGCGATATCAGCGGTTCAGCCGGCGGGCCGATAAGATACTATCTCTGGAGAAGCACTTCTCGCAAATGACCGATGCGAAGCTCCGCGAAACGGCCTCCAACCTGCGAGAGGTTTTCCGCTGCCGTCATGATAATTCATCAGACATCGAACGAGCCTTCGCGTTAGTCCGAGAGGTAGCCTCTCGCCAGATCGGCGACAGGCCGTTTCCCGTTCAGGTGGCCGGCGCTCTGGCCCTGCAAAGCGGGTGCGTCACTGAGATGGCGACCGGAGAAGGCAAGACGCTCACGTGCACCATGCCGGTCACGGTAGCCGGCTGGCGGGGACGCGGCTGTCACGTCATTACCGTCAATGACTACCTGGCGCGGCGGGACGCGGAATGGATGGGCCGGATTTATCGCTTCTGCGGCCTGAGCGTCGCCTTCATCGAGCAGCAGACGCCGCTGCACGAGAGAAAAGCCGCGTACATGGCGGATGTTACCTACTGCACGAATAAAGAGGTCACGGCGGATTTCCTCCGCGACCGCCTTGTCCTCGGCCGCATCAGAGGACTAAGCTCCACGCTTCTTGCCAAAATCGCCGCCGGCAGAGAGACGACCGACAGGCTCATCCAGCGCGGATTGCACTGCGCCGTGGTCGATGAAGCGGACTCGGTCCTCATCGACGAGTCGGTGACGCCGCTGATTATCTCAGGGCATGCGCCGAATCCGGAACAGCTCGAATCCTTTCGGCAGGCAGCGGACATCGCCGGCCGGCTTCAACCTCAAACCGATTACCAGATCGATCACCGCTACCGGGAAATTGAATTGACGGCCCAGGGCGATGCCCGCCTGGAAGAATTGACGCGCGACCTCGGCGGACTGTGGAAGGGCAGCCGTCGCTGCTGGGAAATGGTCAATCAGGCCCTGACGGCCAAAGAGCTGTATGTGCGAGACAAGCATTACCTCGTGGATAACGGTAAGGTCGTCATCGTAGATGAGTTCACCGGCCGGCAGATGGCGGACCGAACGTGGCGCGACGGGCTGCACCAGGCCGTCGAGGCCAAAGAAGGACTCCAGGTCAACGCCCCCAAGGATACGTACGCCCGCATCAGCTTTCAGCGGTTCTTTCGGATGTATCACAATCTGTGCGGCATGACGGGAACAGCGTCCGAAGCGGCGGCGGAGTTCTGGCAAATCTACAAGTTGCCGGTGGTGACAATACCCACAAACCGTCCGTGCATCAGGAAGAACCTGCCGACCATTGTGTTGTCCGCGGAGCCGGCAAAATGGGCACGCGTCGTACAGGAGATTCGCCGCGTGCATGAAACCGGCAGGCCGATTCTCATTGGAACGCGCAGCGTACGAGCAAGTGAACACCTCAGCAAGCTGCTGGAAGCCGACCGGCTGCCTCACCAGGTTCTCAACGCCGTGTATCATCGCCAGGAGGCCCAGATCATTGCCGGGGCGGGTCAGCGAGACAGAATTACGGTCGCAACCAATATGGCCGGCCGGGGCACCGATATCAAGCTCGGCCGGGGCGTTGCGGAATTGGGAGGATTGCATGTGATTGCCGCCGAACCGAACGAGTCGGCGCGCATCGACCGGCAGTTGTTCGGCCGAGCGGCGCGCCAGGGCGACCCCGGAAGTGCACAAGGCATCTTCAGTCTCGACGATGAGGTCGTGTCCCGGCATGCCCGCAACGCCGCTGCATACCTCAAGAGAAGACATGCTCATGCCGCGGGCGATATCTGCTCGCCTGTGGTCCGGGCTGTATTTCGACTGGCTCAGCGTCGTGCAGAACGCTTCGCCCTGCGGCGTCGTAAATCAGTCTTGCAGACGGACCATTGGCTCGATGAGCAGCTCGGGTTTGCCGGCAGAGAATAAGGCGAACGAAGCGTATCACGCCGTGCCCGGCTTCATCTTTCAGTCTTGACCTTTCACGCTCCGGCCGGGATCCACCGGCAGCGATGTCCTGACCTGATGCAATTCCAGGACGGTCCCCAATGTTTGAGCTAATCGCGCCAGCGAGATGTTTAACTCGACGATGGCCTGAATCTGGGCCCGCTCGGCGCTGGCCAGAATCTCCTGAGCCTGCAGCTTGACCAGAAGAAACTCAGGCGTAAGCTTCTCGCGGACGGCCTCCGAATCTTCCAATGCGCGCAGGTGAATCCGAGCCGCTTCGACGGCGTCTTTTTGAACCTGTATTTCCGAATAGTTCGTTTCAATCCGCCGCATTCTTTCTTTGGCCTGCAAGGCCACCTGATCCGCCAGATTCTGCAAAGCTGAAATCGCTTTTCTGCGCTCCAGCCTTCTTTTGAGCAGCTCCGCGTCGCGCTGGCGGTTTCCGAGGGGGTATTCCAAAGACAGGCCGACGCCGTAGCTGACATAATCGCCGGTACCGAGCCGGTCATGCGCATTTTCCGGCCCTCTGGCCAGGCCCTGCGTCCGGGCCGAGGCGATCATGTCCAATCGCGGCATGTCTTGATTCTCGGCGACCCGAATGTTGATCTCGGCGATTTCAATCGCCATCTTGGCTTGCTGAACGGCCGGGTTCTTGCTCAGGGCAACTGCCAGCAACGCCGGACGCTCAAGCGGTTGAGCCTCCAGAGACGCTTCGCTGGCCGGCACAATCTGAAACTCATCGAGCATGTTCAGTTGTGCGTCTGCCATCAGCCGCACCAGAGCATCTTGCGCGTCGATGATGGCCTTGTTTGCCTGAAGCAGCGTCGCCTCACGCGCCTTCGCAAAAGCCTCCGCCTGCTTGATATGCACGTCGGTCGCGTCGATTTGGCTGCGGCCCTGAACTTTCGTGAGCGTATCAACCGTACGCTCGAGCAGCGCCCGCTGAACTTCGGCGTCGCGGCGAGCCTGCAGGAGTTGCCAATAGGCCGAAATGACTTCGGCCGTTGTGTCCTCGGCTTTCTGGCGGAAACCCAGCATGGCGATCTGATAGTTGAGCCTGGCGATATCGACCCCCGCGAGAGTTACCTCTCTGCCGGCGTCGCGAAGCAGCGGCTGTTTGAGCTGAAAACCGAGTATCGGCTCGTAGCGCGTCGGCAGGGTCCGGCCGGTCAGATCGTCCCAACTGCGTGTCAGCGCATAACTGAGCGACCATTCCGAGCCCATGACGCCCTTTTGCTTGATCCCCGATTCCAGCGTGCGGTCATCCGACTGGCCCGGCTGAAAAATGCTGTTGGAAGGATTATCCTCCTGTTCATAATTCACGCGGCCAAACGCCGTGACGTCGAATTCCGACGCCGCCTTCCTGATATCCTGCTCGGCAATCGACGGATCGAAACTGACAACTCTGATCTCCGGGCTGTTGGCGAGGGTTCGCGCCACGGTCTGCTCAATCGTCAGAGCAACCTGCCTGGCGCCCGTCGCCGGGTCAATGACTATCTCCACCGGCGGGATCGCCCCCTTACCGGAAACCGTCGGCTTGAGTAATCCCAAAGGCTTGTTTGCATCCGTCCCTTCCATATCGAGACGTTGTTGCGGCCCCTGCTCGGCAAGAGCTTTCTGATAGGACTGAACGGCGCTGCGACTATCGACTTTGTCCGACACACAACCGGCAGCAGAGAACAGAAGGCAGATAACGGAAGACAGAAAACGCAATCCGATTTTCGATTGCCGATTTGCGATTCGCGATTCGCGATTTTTCATATTGTTCTCCACGAGGAGTCCCAAGAACTACGAGGCCGGAAAGATGACTTTCACATGCTCGCCGGCGGGCCGTTTGGATTTGTTCGGCACCTGGATGCGAACACGCAACGTTCCGCTGGCCGCATCGGCAACCGCACCCATGTAGATGACCATTCCCTCTACGGTTATCTTCTGGGGATCCGGAAATTCGACGCGGCTTACAGCACCGTACTGTAAACTGCGAGCCTGCATCAAAGGCATGGGCACGTCGATCCAAAGCGGATCGGTCTGTACGACCCGAACCGCGATGGCCAAAGCATCGACCGACTCGCCGGTCTCTACGTCGATCTTTTCAACGCTCCCGCCGATCGGGCTCTTGAGACTCATATTCTCTATCTGCAGTTTCACCTCTTCATACTTCCGCTTTGCTTGTTCGTGCTCGAAGACCGCAAGTTGCAGCGACAGTCCCGCGACGGTCACGTTCAGCCTGGCATACTCCACTTCCAGCTCCGTAGCGGCGTTCTTCGCCGCCGCCGTCTCGATCTTTTTCAGATCGACCTTTTTCTGCGCCAGCGAGGCCTCGGCGGCCTGAATCTGCGTGGTGTCCTGGCTCGAAGCCTCAAGCTGGGCCAGGCGAACCCGATCCACTCCGTCATCCTGCTCGATCAGCACCTGTCCAATCGTCACCGCCTCGCCTTCTCTGACACGGACATTCGCAATGCGCCCCGGCTGAACGAAAGACAGCGTCACATCCGCACTCGGGGCCGTAATAGCCGTGACGCCCGCATCCGATCCAGCCAACAGTAAGTCAGGCGGTGCGACAAATCCAACAACGAGAAAAACCAGACAAATTCCAATCCGGCATCCCTTCGGGATGACGGACCGACCAAAGGTCCGGCTCTTCTTGGATCCGGCATCCCTTCGGGATGACGGACCGACCGAAGGTCCGGCTTTTCTTAGACGGATTGACGATTCCACTTATTCTCCTTCCAACAATGCTCGATTTACGATTGCCGGCTGAATCGCGCAGCGTTCTGCGTACAACCGAACGCAGAACGCTGAACGCCGAACGAATGAATCGTAAATCGTCAATCATCATTCGTCAATCATAAATCGTACTGCGTGCTGCGTTCTGAGACGCGGAACGCCGAACGCTGAACGCCGAACGCTGAACGCCGAACGATATATTGCGGCCCCGTGAAACTCCTGCTACAATCTACTCGTGACCTGCGAATCGATTGAAAACAAACAGGAACCGCTATCAATAAGGGAGAAAACATGAACAAGCAAGTGAGTATTATGCCGTGCCTGGATATGCAGAACGGCCGCGTGGTTAAGGGCGTTCATTTCGTTGACATTCGCGACGCCGGCGACCCGGTCGAGTGCGCCAAAGCCTATTGCAAAGCCGGCGCCGACGAGCTGGCCATGCTGGACATCACCGCCACCGTCGAGAACCGCCCGACCATGCTCAAAGTCGTCAGGAAAGTCGCCAAAGCCGCCACCATTCCTTTCACGGTCGGCGGCGGGATTCGCGACGTGGCTTCGGCCGCGGCGGTTATTGAAGCAGGAGCCGACAAAGTATCCGTCAGCAGCGCCGCTTTCCGCAAGCCCGAGATCATCGCTCAGATGGTCGCCGAATTCGGCCCGGAAAAGGTAACCATTGCTATTGATGTGGACGTCAACGAATCCCTGCCCTCCGGCTATGAAGTCTATATTGATGGCGGTCGGACCGCCACGGGCGCCGACGCCGTCGAATGGGCCAGGAAAGTGGACGGATACGGCGTCCCCGTCATCCTGCCGACCAGCAAGGCCGGCGACGGCGCCAAAACGGGATATGACCTGCCCGTGATCAAGGCGATGGCCAAAGCATGTTCGGCCTCGATTGTCGCTTCCGGCGGAGCCGGAACGCTCGATCATTTTTACGACGCCGTCCAGGCCGGAGCAACGATTCTGCTGGCCGCGTCCGTGTTTCATTTCCATACCATCGACATCCAGGAACTCAAGAGCTATCTAAAAAAGCGCGGCGTGCAGGTGAAGTAAGGAGCATCTAATGCGAAAGTTATTGTTGACGATCTACCTGCTTGTGGCTGCCATGCCCGCGCTAATGTGGGGCAATCAGCCTCGTCCAGACTCGCGAAAGATCGAGATTGAGGCGGCGGCAAATACGGTGGGCCGATACGAAAAGCTGGAACTGATCATCCATATCGGCGCCCAGTACGATAACCCGTTCGATCCGAACCAGGTGGATGTGGCAATACTATTGAAGACTCCCGGCGGTAAGCAGCTTACAGCGCCGGCTTTCTATTGCCAGGACTATGAGCGGCGGAAGCTGAATCAGGGTCGCGAGCGGGCCAATTGGTGCTATCCCGTCGGCCGGGGCGTCTGGAAAGCACGATTTGCTCCAGCCGAGACAGGCTGCTACACTGCCACGGCGCAGTTGAAAGATCGGGCCGGCATGATTCAATCCGAGAGCGTTCGATTCGACTGCGGGCCTTCGAGCCGCAAAGGCTTCGTACAAGTCTCTCAGAAAGACCCGCGTTTCTTCGAGCTGAGCGACGGGACTAACTTGTTCGCAATCGGTCAGAACCTCGCTTTTGTCGGCGAAGGTCAATATGTCAACCTGACGAAGGCTGAGGAAATCTTCGGCAAGCTCCACGAGAACGGCGCGAACTTCCTTCGAATCTGGACCTGCTGTCAGGACTGGGCCATGGCCATCGAGGCCAAGAAGAGCGCCTGGGACCGCTCGTGGGGCCGCAACGCACCGATTGTGCCGATACCCGAAAACGGAAATGGTCCGACCGGTCGCAAGTGCGTGAAGATCGAAGGCGCCGACGGAACATCGGTGACCGCATCGCCCTCTCATCCGGTCGCGCTTCGGCCCAAGACGCGCTACGTGCTCAGCGGGCGATTCATGGCGGATGGGCCGAGCGCTTTACGCGTGAGCATAGGCCAAGACACATGGGAATTCCCGTGCAACGGCACTGCGAAAAACACGACGCAGGAATTCAGGAAAGATTTCGTGACCGCAGATAACGACCTGTGGCTCGAAAGAACAGCCTTGAGCCTGGCAGGAGCCGGCACGATCTGGCTGGAGGAGCTTTCACTCAGAGAAGCGCCCGACGGGCCTGAATTGTTATGGGAAGCTGACGTGAATCGCCCGATACGGGGGGTCTATAATCAAGTGGACTGCTTCATGCTGGACCAGCTCGTCGAAGCGGCCGAGCAAAACGGCATCTACCTGATGCTCTGCGTGCTCACCAGGGACCTTTATATGAAGGACCTCGCCGACGGCAAGAGCGTCGAGTACGAGCAGGCCGTTCGGAACGCGAAGAAATTTATGCACTACGCGGTGGCGCGATGGGGGTATTCGACCAGCGTCGCGGCCTGGGAGTACTTCAACGAAATCGATCCGGGCCTGCCCACCGAGCGATTTTACGCAGAGCTCGGCGAGTATCTCGAACAAATCGACATTTACCATCACCTGCGCGCGACCAGCACGTGGAGCCCGTCGGCTAAAGACTGCCGACACCCGCAGCTCGACATCGGGCAGTTGCACCATTACATGCGTCCCGAAACGAAGGAGCAGTTCAAAGACGAAGTGGCCGTGGTGATCGAGAGGACACAGTTTCTGCGGGAGCATGCGCCGGGCAAGCCGGCTTTGATCGGCGAATTCGGCCTGGCGACGCCGAAATGGGGCCTGAGCGAATACATGAAGCAGGACGAAAAAGGGGTACACTTTCACAATAGCCTCTGGGCCTCGGCGTTTGCCGGGCCTTCCGGGACGGCGATGTTCTGGTGGTGGGACCAGCTCGACAGGCAGGATGTGGCGCAGGCCATCCCCGGGCGGACTTATTGGCATTACCGGCCGCTGGCCGCGTTCCTTGCCGATGTCTCTTTCGCCGGATTGAAGCCCCTCAAGGCCGTGACGGGGAATGAACGCCTTCGGTTGTTAGGGTATCAGGGCGATAATTGCGCCTACCTGTGGATATTCGATACCGACGCTACATGGTGGAATCAGGTGGTTGATAAAAAGCAGCCGGCGCCGATAGCAGACGCCGGAATCGAAATTCAGGGACTGCGGCCGGGCAATTACAGCCTCGAATGGTGGGATACCCATCAAGGCAAAATTGTACGGACCGAAGAAATCTCTTTTACGCAAGACCCTCTGCATATCCGGGTTCCGTCATTCTGCGGGGACATTGCGTGCAAGGTACTCGTGCCCAAGGTACGAGGGACAAAGGATAAGGGATGATTCAGGGCTCCTGGGCGTACCGATGCAGGGCCAAATGCAGGATGCGGGCGATAAGCTGGTCATAAAGCATACCGCTTTTCTCGGCCGCCTCGGCGAGCTCTTCTCCGTAGGCAACATCCGGGTTGGGATTGGCTTCAAGAACGATAAGTCGATTATCCGGCGTGAGGCGCAGGTCGATTCGCCCGTAGTCGCGAATCTGAAGAACGCGGTACACTTTCTTGCACACGCGCTCCACGTTTCTGGCTATCGTCGGGTCAAGCTCGGCGAAGCCGAAAGTAATATTCCACTTCTCGCGGTACTCCTCGTTAAACTTCACCCGGTAAGTCGCCATCTGAGGCCCACCGGCTTCCTCCGAGTTGAAAAAACATTCACGGATCGGCAGCACGACGAGCTTCTTGTTGCCCAGAACGCCGGCGTACAGCTCCCGGCCTTCGATATACTCTTCCGCGATGACCGCCTGCTGCCATCCTTCGTGGACAAACCGGACACGCTCGGCAAGCGCAACTTCATTTGCGGCCAGCGACGCATTTGAGATGCCCTCGGAACTATCCTCGAAGGCCGGCTTCACCACCAGGGGATAACGCACCGTCCTGGGAACGCGGACGGGAGCACTCAAGGGCAGCGAGACAAATCCAGGCACGCGTATTCTGTGCAGGCTCAGAAGCTGCTTACACAATCGCTTGTCTCGACACAGCGCCAGTCCCATGATCCCGCTTCCCGTAAAAGGAATATCCAGGATCTCCAGAAGTGCCGCGATGTTTTTGTCAAATCGCCGGTCTCCTCCGAACTGCTCGGTCAGGTTGAAGACCAAATCGGGTTCTTTTCGCGTCAGGGTAGCTACGATTTTCCTGATGCTATCTTCCACCGGCAAAATAGAGACGTTGTGTCCTAACCGTCGCAGGGCTCCGATAACGTGGTACTCGGTCGTCGGATTTTCCGGGACACTCAAAAACTCGGGGTCCTTATCCGGAACAGCCGACCAATCTATCAGCACCGTAACGTCGAGTTTTCGGCTCATCAGTGATGCTTTTTACTGAGTCTGAATGTATTGCTCGCGATAGCAGTAACCAGAGCAGTAATCGCTATAATATCATGGGTCTCGGCATACAGGTCAAGACCCTCACAGCGAAGAATCAATCTGTTAACCAACTGATGGATATCGTACTTTCGATGCCCGGTCCATCGCGTCACGCTGTCCACGATCCGCCGCCGGTTCTGCCGGAGTAGAAGCGATGCCTTTGCCGTCGAGAGTCCCGGATGTTTTGCTGCAAAGAGCTCGTTAAGGCCGTCATCGTAAAATCCCTTGAACTCACTTCCGAGGACTCTGCGTTTGCGACCGTAGTGAGCGGCCAGCGTAGAGGTCATGCGGGAAACCGACCACGGGGGAGTTCCCTCCGAGACGTTCAGAGGGTCCTTGCCGCCGATTCTTTTGAACACGGCGTCGATATATCGCAATTTCTTAACGACCGGCCAATCGCCGTACTTGGTCTGCCACTGGCTGTTCGGGGCCAGCCACACGGCAAAAGTCTCGGCAAAATCTTCATCCGGATGGGACTGAGCGTAATTGTCTTCCAGGTGGATCACAAATCGCCTGGAGTAGGGTTGAGCGTAATAAGAGTTCAAGTACCTTGCGGAAAAAGGACCGAACAGATCACGCCACCGCGTCTTCTTGTACAGGCCGTACGCGTAGTTCAGGGCATGCCCGCATTCGTGACGCAGCAGTTTCATACAAGAGTCTTCAGTCCCTCCTTCCACCTCGAACATCATTTTCTTTTCAATATGCTTCAAACGCGGATGAGCCAGATAGAAAGGAATGCCGATAATAGGGACCTTTTCGGGACACAGCCATTCGTCGGCAAAATAGCACGGCGGATGAAAGCGAATGCCCGCGGCTTCGAGCTCTTCACGGAGACGCTGTATGCACGGCTCGACGGCAGAGCCGGCGATTTCCAGTCCCAGGTCGCGCAGCCGTATCTGAAGAATCTCCTCATCGGGCAGCGTTTCCCAGTTCGCGGGTTTTGAAGGTCTTGTCATACGCATCCTGCTCAAACAAGTGCCAGTTAGAATAGATGATGCGTGCTGAGATTGCAAGTCGATTATCGTCAGTTTTCTCCAAAATGCAGCGACGGAAGACAAAAAAGAGCGTGACACGACGGGCGTGGGGCGGCACTGTTATGTGAGGCCTTTAGAGAAATGAGGCTGCTCGGGACATCTTTGGGGTGCGTATGGTCGCGGAGAATGTAAAAATGATAATGCAATTACCTCAAAAACAGCGCCGGAACGTCCTGATTGACATCGATACACAACGAGATTTTCTTCTGGCCGACGGTCACGCCTGCGTATGGAACCATTCGGAGGTTTTGGCCCATATCCGAAGGGTCATGGCCTGGGCCCGGCATCAAAACATCCCGGTCATCTCCATCGCCGAGGTCTGTCCCGGCAACAACCACATCGGCGTAAGTTACTGTATCGACGGCACCAACGGCCAGAAAAAGTTGCGGTACACGCTCCTTACGAGTCGGGCGAGTTTTCCGGCCGACGACGAAACTACGCTGCCGGTGGACCTGCTGCGAGCCCACAGGCAGGTTGTTCTGCACAAGCGCTGCGTCGATCCGTTTGAGGAACCTCGAATCGAGAGGTTACTGAGCGAGATTCGAGCCGACGAATTCATTCTGATCGGCGCCGGCACCGAAGACGCCATCGAGGCGACGGCCCTCGGGCTGCTGCACCGAGGCAAGAACGTCAGCATCGTCGTGGATGCCCTGGGATCACACGACAGGAAAGAAGCCAAGCTGGCTTTACGCAAGATGAAGGCCAAAGGAGCGCACTTGGTCGCTGCCAAGACGCTTGCCGGAACCTCTCACCTGAGATACATAAGCGCCTGCAAATGCAGGAGTTGCCAAAGCAAAGCCACAACAGAGACGGCGGAAATCATCCACGATCCTCAGGCCGCACACTGCTGACAGCAGCAAGACCCAGACATGGATGCTTCGGCGTTTTCCCCAAAGAAACGGGGCCTATATCAATCATGTGATATAAGCCCCGAACTCAAAACAAACCTACACTATCGACCGCGCAATAATCTGCCTTGCGAGCCAAGTTTTGACTCACTAAGTTGGTTAATGCACGCCGATATCGTCGAAATACATCGTACCCGTACCGCCTGGCTTTGGAGCCTTCTTGTTACCGAGGCCAACGGCAATCTTGGCGACCTTCGTCAGGTCCACGCCCTGCTTTGCAAATTCCTGCAGGTCGATATTCCAGACCACCCAGACACCGATCTGCGCCGCAGCCGGATCGCTGTGAGCAACTATAGCGTTGTCGTTGAGCGCAGCATATAACGGATCGGCCGCGTTAGCTGCATCGCCACGGAACCAAATCGTCAGCGTCGTGCCGCCATTCTCAGTCAGATCCATGCTGCCCAGGGCGAGCGACACCTCTGAATAGTTGGCGGTGGTGTTGTCGTACGCAACCGGCATCGACTGACGTCCCTTGTGGATGATATTCTGCTCAGCATACGGAGGCATGAGGGAGCCGACCGTCGAGCCGTTTTCAGGAACGTTATAGCCATCAACCCACGTCTGCCAAATGGCTTCATTGGCTGCGTCATTGTCCGTATAGCCTTCAAAATCATCGATAACGAGGAAGTTGGCCGTCGTAAAGCTCCAGACATCGCCCTTCCACGGACTGCCAGGATTGGTGGCGTTGACCTCATCGACTCGCCAGTAATAGGAGGTGTTCCATGTCAGTTTGCCCGGCTCGTACTTTTCCACACCGAGGTTCTTGGCGCCCTTGTATTCAGGCGAGCTTGCGGTGGCGTTGAGCACGGCGTTCTGGTCAACTCCGAGGTAAACCTGGTGCGAAGCGGCGTTATCTCCGGCGGTCCATCTGAGAGTCGGCGTCTGCTTCACATCTACATCGCCGTTGGCAGGATTCGGCCGCACAGCCCAAACCGGCAGCAACAGTGCGGTCTGCGGGACCATTTCCTTCGGCAACGCAGGATTCGACCAGGATAGCTGCGCCTGCATATTATTGCCGCCTCCATAGCCTCCACCTTCCACGTTGCCTATTTCCATCACGATGGGAACAATCCCGCCCGCAAGGTCGATCTTGGCCTGATACTCGATGGCCATGTGATGCGCCATCCAGTTATCAACGATCAATTGGCCATCAACCCACAGGCGTACAGCTTCAAACACGTTCGCGTAGAACGTGTAGGTCTCGGCAAACGGCACGTTCAACATGCCGGTCCATCTAACAGAGAACAAGGGAGCCTGGACTCCCGGTCCTGGCGAATTACCGCCCCAGTTAAAATTAATGTCCGGATCCACTCGGGTCAGAGCGGGCGTGCCGGCCAAATTTACGTTGTTAAAGTATTCTCCTTTGATACCTCCAAGGCTGGCGTCTCCGGTCGTGAAGCTCCAGATGTCACCCTTCAGAGTCTGGCGGCCGTCAAACTCATCCACACGCCAGTAGTAGGTCTTGCCTATCGCGAGGGTATTCAGCGCGTAGGTTGTCGTAACCTGCGGCGCACCGCCGACGGCACTGTTCACCGTATCGAAATTGTCGCCGAAATAAACGGTGTGCATTTTCGCTCCGTTGCCCGCCGTCCAGCTCAGGTCCGTATCCGGATCGACGAGCTTGGCTTTGTCGGACGGCATGGGCTTCCAGGCTTTCGTGGGCGGAATCGTGAATCTCCAGATATCACCTTTCCAGGGACTGTTCGGATTTGCGTTATTGACTTCGTCGATTCGCCAGTAGTAGGTTGTCCCTTGGACCAGGCCATCCGGATAAGGAAATCCGGGAAAACCAACGACAAAATACGGAGAGGCCTGGTTGCCCTGGGACGCCGCCGGGGCGCTATACTGCACATCCTCCAGCTTGTCGCTGAAGTATATATTGTGCGAGACGGCAAAACATCCGGGTTTCCAGGTCAACGTGGCCCACGTATCCGGTTGGATGGCACGATCAGCAGGTGAAGGACCGGAGGCTTTTGGATCGCCTCCGAGCACTGCAAGCTCGCTCTGCGACAGCGCCCGGTTGTAGATGCGGACATCGTCCATCATACCGTTGAATTCATCGCCGGCTGGTGCTTTTGACCATTTGGTCCCAATAAAGAGAGGACCGTCAGAGGTACCCATGGTCCCGCTCCAAGCTGTTTCGCCCACCACAAGCGAGTTGAAATAGACCCTGATCATTGAGCCGTCATAAGTGGCTGCAAGGTGGGTCCACTCACCGTTGGGTGGTATTTTGCCCGTGACTTCAAAATTCGCAGCAGGGGGTATGTGAAATCTGATATTGTTACCCCCTTCTTTAAGGAGGCGATACTGGTTGTCAGAACCCTCCGTACTTTTTTGGAGTATCCTGTTGTTGCCCGTCCAGCTCGGATTGACCCAGGCAGCAATGGTAATCGCCCGGGTCGGATTCAACGAAGCGTTGTTCGCAACAAGGACATAATTATACGGGCCGGTAAATTTGATCGCCCCGCCGAGCTTGCCCGCATCCGTCCACTTCACGGGTCCATTCAGGCTGCCGTTGTTATTCTTGCCGGACGAATCCGCGGCCGTGGCACCAACTCCTTCGTCGAATTTCCACCAGCCGACAAGAGCCGGATCAACTTGGGCGGCGGCGGTTCCGACTATGCCCAACACGATGACAAAGGAAATCAAACAGACTACTTTCTTGCACATAGGAATCCTCCTTCAAAAAAGATTGATATAACAGAAACGACCCAACACAGATTCTGATTCGACCGTATCCTCTCCGCTGCTGCCCGGGACAGATCTTGCGATTCGGCACCACCTCCCTTCTTCGAAAGCCCAATACAAATCACTCATCAGAAACTCGACTTTTCGCCGGAAAAGCCAGCAAGGTCGCAAAATCCGGGCATCAACGTAGCGTAGTCAGGATTCTCATCTCGCCGCTTACGCAAGACACCTTCGAACCAAGCTGATTTGCCGAAAGAGCTCTAAAAAAACCATCGCTGAAGGTCTTATAAGCCATAACGTCCTGCACTTTACTATTTATACCAGAACGGTTGCCTCGCTGTCAAGGATTTTCCCGGACTAAACACTGAGATTGCCTCTACCATCCGCCCAAGGGTTGAAAATGCGCAAGACAAGACCAACAGTTTACATCTAAGGTTCTGTAAACACAGAACTTAGGTGAATTTCATGGTGAGCTGAAAACTCGGTGAGACGGCCCGAACGTTCTTCTTGGCACAGAACACATCCGGGAGCTGCGGGTAACAAGTGTCAGCGGGGCTGGCGTGAGTTTTGAAATGGGCGGTACAAGACTTGAACAATCCGCACTGACGCCCACAAAAACGCCGATTTCACAAAACGACGGCGCAAAAAGCGGCGCACCTCACGGCGATTTTTCCCAAAACGACCCGGATTTGGCGGCTGTGGTCCGCGCCTGGCCGGACCTGCCGGAACAGACCAAAACGGCGATTAGGGCGCTCATACAAACCCAAAGGAAAGGAGACTGACTGTGGACGACCAATTAGGATTCTCAGAATTGCTGCAAGGCATACTTGGCCCCGAGAGGAAAATTCTCTGTGGGGAGGAAGAGGTATTCCACTTTGCCATGAAGATCGACGGGCTGGAAGAGCTTCTTGAGCAAGACGATATCTATGCCCTGTTCTGGGTAAATGAGCACGTCAAGAAGAAAGACCTCGCGGGATTTCTGCTGGACCTGGAGAACGACTACGTCGAAGCAGGGGGCCGGTACGATGAGACGCGCTCAATCGAGGGGATCGAGCGGCATTTCCTGGACGGGATGCAGTACGTCTACTGCTACGTGAAAGACCTACCCGCCAACGGAACCACGCGGAAGGGCGCCGTCAAGTGGTTCTTTTCGGGCCGGACAAAGCACACGCTCGGGCGGGTGCTCGTGGCCTACGCCATAGGATTCTTGATCGAGGCAATGCTTGAGGACTGAGCACATAGAAGACAAGCGACGATGAGAAAACCCGGCAGGAAAGCATACGGCTACAGGGCCAAAGAGCGAGACATGATTGAGCGGGTCGCCCGTAAGCGGCGGCCTCGCAAGGGCGGCCTGGTGGCGAGTTATCGCCAGATCGCCCAGGAGCTCAACGACGAGGGCTGCACGACGCGGACGGGTAAGCCCTGGTATCCCCGCATGGTCCGCTTGATCTGCGAACGGCAGAAACACGCTGAGGCCGCGGAGAAAGAAACGGGCCTCTCGCACAAGAGCGACATCGGACCGGGGGACTACCTGTCCGATGAAGAGGTCCGGCGGTGCCGGGCGGTACTGTCGGACGAAGAGCGGGTGATCTTCGAGCTGCTTTTGGGATCGGGACTTCGCCCGGGCGAGATATGCCAACTGCAGGAGCGGGATTTGAGGATTGAGTACGGCAACGCCGCTATCTTCGTCCGGTACGGCAAGTGGACCAAACGCGCCAAGAGGACCAGGGAAGGAAAGAAAAGCCGCTGGGTCTATGTCAGCGACCAGGTCCGCGATATGCTTGCCCGCTACATGGCGGGCAAGCGGCCGAACGCCAAGCGGCGAGACCCGGTCTTTGTGAATCGCTGGAGCCGCCCGCTGACCTACCGGAACCTGTACGACCGGATGCAGAAGATCGGCCGGCGGGCGGAAGTGAAGGAACTCAAACCGCATCGGATGCGCCACACCTACTCGACAAATTTCCTCAATTCCGGCGGGGGCATAGAACAGCTTCAGAGCCAGCTCGGGCACGAGCATCTATCGACCACCCAAATCTACGCTAAGAGCCTGGAAAAGGCCATTCGACCGGCCATCGAGCGTCTGCAGCAGTACCACGACCGGCTCTGAACCATCATAGAATATAGGGGAAAATGAAGGTTCTACGATAAGCCCGTGCCAGGACGCGGCTTACAGGCGGTGTGGATTTGTTATTTTTTCCCAGGGCCATGTGGACGTCATTTGGACGAAAAACGCATGCTCAGGACAGGCGGGAGGCGATAGGGACTTTGAGGCAGTCCGACGGCCTCTGAGCGGCCTCAAGTTGAACGATTGTGGGCTGACTACCGCCCAAGGATAGATCTTTGATTCTACGGGCACAGAACACCTCTGAGGGCTACTCTGGGAGATTCTGTGGGGTCCTCTCATGCCCACTATGCCAACTGGTGGAATAGATACCCCGCGCCGGCAAGAATAACAATGAGACCTAACAACAGTAGCACGGCCAGTGCCACGCGAAAACAAACGGCGTTGACTTTGTTCTTGAGTTCAGGATCGACTTGGCGGGTGTATATCAGGCCAGCGGTAACTACTGCAACAATAGCCCATCGCGCGGCCAGTTTGCCAAAGTCAAGACGCTCTACAGACTGATATTGTGTTTCCCCATTGAGAAGCGAGCTATATGGGTAAGAATCTCTTACTGTAGGTGGGAAAAGCCCCATCATTACGAATATGCCTATCCCTACCCACAAGACGATTAGCTGTGTGCGATTCATTTTTGGCACTGCCTTCTGGGGTTGCTACATGAACAAAGACTACCGTGGCCATCGGCCAGAATAGGCTATTTACCTTGCGCACCTTCATAGACGGGGACGAAAATGAAATTGCCGTCGGCGTCCTTTACAGGCTCACCGGATGCGTCGGTCTTGAGTCTTTCTTTGATGGCGTATTTCTCCGGCGGATTAGTGCTGAGGCTCGTCGGCCAAGAGTCGTATTCTTTGGTGCTTACTGGGGCGGCAGGCGCGCTCGGTTTGCCGAATCTGTGGACGATCCCAACGCCAATAGCATAAGAATCGTCTGTAAACTGGTACTCCAGAGTCACGTTGCTATTGTCCGCAAGCTCAGCCGATATGCCGACGTAGCCACCCAGTTTGGATTCTTCTTGTTCCACGTCAATTGTCTCGCGCAGCCCCGCAACGCGCCCTTCAAAGTCGCCCGTGATGAAATGGACGAAAGGGCCGCCATACAGAGAGACATGATGCAGCTTATAACTGGCACCGACCGCCAGTTCGAGAAGGTAAGCGTCGAGATCACCTTCAGCAATGAACGGCCCTACGGCCGTCTCATCGTCACCCTCAAGAGAAGTGAATTGAAAAGCCGCGCCGAGACCAAACGACCCTGATTCTATGAAGTTGAGCTTTAGCCCGGCACCCCAAGTCACGTCGTTGGTACTGCGCAGGCCATCTTCTTCGCTTTCTTCGATGTCACTTAGGCCGATAAGGCCGGATATTTCCGCGCCGTCGGCAATGCCGAACAGCAGGCGCGTGAAATAGACGTTCGCTTCGACGTTCGCGGCAGTATCGAGATCGAGATCGTTGGAGCGGATATCGAATTGGCTGTGAGACCAGTCCAGACCGAGACCGAATTGGCCCCCGCGAATGTCCGTTGTGGGCGGCCCCATGAATCTCAAGGCCCAGACGGGTTGGGCGCAGAAAACGACCACTGCAAAAAGAATGACTTTCTTCATGTTCCTGTCCCTTCAAAAATGGTTCTTGTCTGACCGGCGCAGCACGTGATGCCGACGCCGAAACGCCTTCTGGCTACGACTTCAACGAAATGACTCCTTTCTCGCACGACTCGGATCCCACATAACCTGGCTCCTGAAAGCGACGTTATTCTACCCGTCCCGTCGCTGCCGGGCAAGGAAAAAAGGCTTGGATTTGACATTTTGGCGAAGAATACGTAGTATTACGTAGGCAAATAACCATCGGGACGGCTGCCGATCACAGCCAAGCGGCACAAACGGGGTGATGCGCACCTGTCCGTTACCCTGCTTGTGCCGACCCGGAAAGGACAGGTAAGCGATGAAGAAACCGCACGGGCTTCGAACCCTGGGAGACTATCGTAGAGCCGCACACGATCCCCGTTTTGCCTTTTCGCTTTATCCGGAAGGCAAGAATGGTTCTCCCTATGAGGCACTCAAGATTGCTTTGAGCTGCGTCAGAAATCATATCGGCATCTCACGTGCGAACCTTTCAGAGGAAAACTGGTGGCGATCCACCTGCTTTCTCGGAACAGAGTATGAAATGAGCAACCCGCAACTGTTCGACTGCGTCAAGTTGATGGAGTTTGCGAACACGTACAAAGGATTTCAATCCTTCGAGAGATTGTTCATAGGCTGGCCCAAGCGGCCTGATGTCAATGCGAGGATGCTTGACCACGCCGGCCTGTCGTACCTTGAAGCGGCTTTTGGTTTTGTGAGAGAATCGGGCGGGGACATCATACTTCGTTTGCAGAACGCTTACAAGAAATACAGAAAAGAAGGCAACATAATCTACAGGGACCCGATCAAGTTTCTGAGTGAAACCCCCACAGTGGATGACCTGGAAATTAGGCCCGTTCCGGACATCATAATTCGGACATGGTTCGCTGACATAGTGAAGGGGACACAGAAATGGATTCAGGAAAACAATATTTCTCGCTTCAATGTTGACGCGGAATTCAACTCCATAAAAAAACAGCTTGCGTATGAAATGGGTCTGTGGGAGATGGCGCCGGACAAAGACGGACAGGGCGACAACTGGCACAATGAGGACTTTACAGAAGTCAGGTGGAACGGCAAGAAATACACTTTCAACAAGACGCAAGCCCGTGTCGTTGAGTACCTATGGGCCAACAAGAGGGCAAGCGAAAAAAGCATTGGTGAACATATCGAGACGGCAAACGACCATTACCGTCTGCGTCATACGTTCCGGCAGAAGAACGGCAAGAAGGTTACAATGCACCTTGCGTGGGGGACAATGATCGTAAAGAACGGCAAGGGTATCTATGCTTTGAGCGAGAAGAAGCAGAAGTCCCCCAAAAAGTAATTATCCACACAAAATCCACGCTGGCGCACCACTTGGCGCACATACCACCTAATACAATGCGGTGGTATGAAAGACGATAATTTACTCAATTTATATGGTCTCTCACGAGAACTGAACCTGCCGGTCAAATGGCTCAAGGCAAAGGCCATCGAGGGACAGATACCCTGCCTGAGAATCGGACGGCGCTTCCGTTTCAACAGGGAGGCTGTTGAGGCTGCAATTCTGGACATGGCATCAGAAGGAAAGGGCAAGCAATGAGAACGCAGACGCCAGAAAAAGAACGGGCTGCCGCGCCAACGACAGCCCAAACAATGGAACCACACGACGGATCATATCGAGACCACGCGCCGGTGTCAACGAGGAACCTGCGGCAGCAGCAAATCAAAGAGCGGCGGGCGGCAATGCCGCGCTCGTGCCAAGCTTCCTATGACCGAGCCCAAAGCGGCCGGAGTCGCAAGGCCGCCGTCCATGCCTTCTGCCTCGAATGCTGTGGTTACGAGGTCCGCGAGGTCTTTGCCTGCCAGGACGCGGGCTGCCCGCTGTGGCCCTATCGTCCACGATCCAGAATCGCCCAGGGAGCGTCTGAGGGTGTACGGGAACACGCAGAATCCGCGAAGTCGGCAACGGGAAAGCTGTGGGGCGGCGCATGAGCAAAGACGAGAAGAAAATCACCGATATCCCCTTTATGAAGGCGTACAACTTCCTGCTGAACAAGGCGGGTTTGACCTCTGCCGAGAAGCTCGTGATGGTCGTTGTCTGCCGGTTCTGGCCGAATCCGTATTGGGACAGCAACGCGGAAGTTGCCAAGGCACTCGGTTTCACTGAACGCTACGCCGAGAAGATCATCAAGAGTCTGGCGGAAAAACGTATCATTAAGCGCGGGTATGCTCACATGGATAGAAACGGAAGGCCGCACACCGTCCGAGTAATTGTCGCGGCTTGTTTTCCAAAGATCCCCGGTCACAGAATCAAATGGGTGGAGCCCGAACAGTTGGACGGGCAACAGCCCGAACATATGGACGGTTGCTGCCCGAACAGCAGGCCGTTTTTGACCGAACAACCGGACGACCTATTAGACGAGAGTACACGAGGAAAAGAAAGCACGCCGTCGCCTTTGCCTGCCGGAGGGCAGGCGACGCCGTGCAAAGACAAAGATGCAGGCCAAGACCCGCGCGTCGCGCGGTTCACGCGTCGTTTCGGCAATCGGCCACGACGACGAGCGCCGGGACTGACGCCGGCGGAGCTTGAAGATCGCAAGCGGACGCAGCTCAAAGCATTGCTTGGATGACAGAGAGCGATCTCCCATTTTGAGGAAACGATGAATACGGAACACCAAACCACGAGTGAGCGGCTTTTGCTTACACCGACAAAGGCGGCCCAAGCCCTGAGCGTTTGCGAACGAACCTTGTACGCCCTGACCAAAGCCGGGGAATTGCCTGCCGTTCGTATCGGGCGGGCGGTCCGATACAGTGTGGATGACCTGAAAGCCTGGATCGAAAGGAAATCTTCAGAAAATTCTTAGAAATTGCTTGACATGTTGTCCGACATATAGTTATTTGAGATTATGGCAAAAATGGGACGACCACCGTTACCGAAAAAGCAGCGCCGGAGTGTGAAGACCACTTTCCGCGCGACCGCTGCTCTGCGTAAAGCCCTGGACAGAAGGGCGAAGCAAGAAAAGAAAACTGTTGGCGCGTACATAGTGAGCGTCCTGCAGAGTGCGATTCAAGAAACGAGGTGAACTATGGCGTCAATTTCACGAGACCCGAGCGGGTGCAAGCGGATTCTCTTTGTGGCCGGGGACGGGAGCCGAAAGACGATCCGCCTGGGAAAGTGCAACGTCAAACAGGCCGAAGCCTTCAAGCAGAAGCTGGAGGCGCTCGTTTCCACGCGGAGAATGAGAAGCAGCATCGACAATGAGACGTCTCAGTGGGTTGCGGACCTGCCCAATGAGATGCACGCCAAACTTGCGGCGGTCGGCCTTGTGGCGCGACGGGCGGCGATGCTGGCGCAGTCAAGCCTTGCCCTGGGGCCTTTTCTGGCCGAGTACACCGAAAGCCGGTCTGACGTGAAGCGTGGCACGCAAGAAGTGTTTGGCCGCTGCGTTAAACACCTACTGGCCTTCTTCGGGCGGGACAAGCTACTGGCCGAGATCAGCGAGGGCGACGCCGACGCATGGCGGCTTTATCTGGTCAAATACGGCTTGGCTGAGAATACAATCCGCCGGACGTGCGGGATTGCCCGTCAATTCTTCCGAGCAGCGAAACGCCGCAAGTTGATTACCGAGAATCCCTTTGACGAATTGAAGGTCACTGTCCATGGCAATAGGAGCCGCGAATACTACTTGAGCCGTCAGGATGCCGAGAAGGTTCTTGAGGCTTGCCCGGATACTCAGTGGCGATTGTTGTTTGCCCTGGCTCGGTTTGGTGGGCTCCGAACGCCCAGCGAGATTCTGCTGCTCAAGTGGGTGGACGTGGACTGGGACAAAGGCCGGATGCTGGTTCACAGTCCGAAAACGGAACACCACGACGGCGGCGAAAGCCGGCTTGTGCCCATCTTCCCGGAGCTATATTCGCACCTGTTGGCAGCCTATGAGGAAGCGAAGCCGGGGACCGAATATGTTATCACCCGCTATCGCAAGACCGGCTTAAATCTTCGCACCCAGCTTATGAGGATTCTGGTAAAGGCGGGCTTGCAGCCCTGGCCGAAACTCTGGCAGAATCTTCGGTCCACGCGGCAAACCGAGCTATCGAAAGACTGGCCGGAATACATTGTCTGTGCGTGGATGGGAAATTCAAAGGTGGTAGCACGGGAGCATTATCTTCAAGTCACCGACGAGCATTTCAAACAGGCGGCGCATTTTACGGCGCAGCAGGGAGCGGTATTGAGTCGCACCGAGCAGAAAGTCACCGGGGATAGCGATACGGAAAGCCTTGATTTGCCGTTCGTTACAGCTTCTTGCGATTCGGTGCAAGAAGCCAGGATGGGCGGTACAAGACTCGAACTTGTGACCTCCTGCGTGTCGAGCAGGCGCTCTAACCAACTGAGCTAACCGCCCCTATGGACGTTTCACTGCTATATTATGGCCAAAGCAACCCAAACGCAAGGATTTTTGGTCTGGTCAATTCAAATTTCTTCTGATAGCCGCGGCGGCGGCAACCTTCCGCTGCATATCGCCGTTCGCAACGGTAATGGAAATCTGAACACTTTTGCAGTCCAGCCCATCGTCCGTAAGTGTCTTTGTAAAAGTAGCCGCTGCCACGTTGTCGCACAGCACGTATGCGGCGCCGTCGCTATTGGTAATCAGGTAAAGCTTTTTGTCCGCGATTCTATAATCGTAAGTAATAGGCTCATTACCATCAGCATCAGCGGTGAAAAAACTGCATTGGTTAGGTGGGGCACCGGGGTTAATCCAGTGACCCGTGCGAAGCTGGCTGGTTATCCGAAACAACGCCTGACGGGCATTGTTCATTGTTTTGAAAATCTCTTCGTTTTCCCGGCAGTTGATGGCCGAGGCGTTGAAGGCAAATGCAACCGCCGCCAGCAGCATCCCCCCTATGGCTACGGCAAGCAGCAGCTCCGCAATGGTAAAACCGGTTTTACGTCTTGTCTTTTGCATTCAGCCTCTCAGAGGTCGCTTTCGATTTCACGACCTGCGCTCCACGTGACCTTAGTACCGGGCCCGAAGCCAACTGGCCGAGCTGATTTCCTTCGCGTTCAAATAGACCTTTACAGTCACCCGAACAAAGAAGCTGCTATGGTCAAGTACAACCTGCTCGAAATTTGACGCATTGACATTTTCAACCGTAACCTGTTGAGAGAAGCCGCCAAGATCAACCAGGGAATCTCTTCGGGCGTCGATGGGAGGCGAGAAAGTGAGACCGTCAAAGTCATCCAAATCGTCATACGCAGTCAGGGTCTCCCCGGATTCGGGGCCGAACACGGCGTCTTCGGTCTCCGGATCAATCACCGCCAGCAACGTCGTAAGCTCCCGAATTTGCTCGACGAGAAACTCCGCCGTTGACAGGTCCGTCCCGGCACCGTTCGCTTTTGTGAAAGCACTGTTGGCCGCCAGCAGGGAGGCGACTGCAAGTCCCACCAGCATTATGGCGAAGAGCGCCTCGATAAGCGAAAAGCCGCCGTTGTGTTTTATTTCTCGCATTGTCTCCATCCTCAACCGTGGTCGTGCCCCCTGCCGCAACATCGCAGGGGACACTGACGGTGAATTTACTTGTTCATCACGATACTGGACATCTTGAAGATCGGCAGAATAATGCTCATCGCGATAAAGCCGACCAAAACACCCATAATCACGATCATGATAGGCTCGATCATTGACGTGACCGTTTTGATCACCGTCTTGAGCTCACGGGCATAGTAGCTCGAAACGTCTCTGAGCACGTCGCTCATCGTTCCCGAATCTTCGCCGCTGCGTATCATTTGCACCACGTTGCTCGGCATTAACGGGTACTCATTCAGGCTGGAAGCAATCTTCTTGCCCTGACGAACCTCTTCATAAACACTGAGCCACATGTTCTTGTAAAGAACGTTGCCCGCTATCTGGGCGGTAATGGACAGCGTATTCAATATGGGCACGCCCGCTTTTACCAGCACACTCATGGTGTGCATACTTCTGGTGATATAGAGGTTCTCGCAAAGCGTCTTGATCAGCGGCAGGCGCAGTTTCGTCTTGTCCCACCACAGGCGACCGTCTTTGGTGCCAATGAAGTACCAAAATCCCCAAAAGAAGGCGCCGACGGCCGGGATAATGAAGTACCAGTAAGCCCGCAGAAACGCGCTGCTGGCCATAAGGGCTTTGGTGGGCTTGGGCAGCAGGTGCTCCTTGCCCGCGAAGATCGCCGTAAACCGGGGCAGAACGAAGCACAGCAGGAAAACCGTCACGGATACCGCCATGACGGCGATAATAATCGGATAGACCATCGCGCCTTTGATCTGCGAGCGAGTCTCCGCCTCGGAGTCCAGGTACTCGGCTAATTTCTGGAGCATACTGCTCAGCGAACCGCTGATCTCCGCTGCTGCAACCATATTGATATAGAGGTCGCTGAATACCCCGGCATGTTCGGCGAGCGCCTGTGAGAAACTTTGCCCGGCCTCGATGCGGTTTTTCAGGTCCATGATAACCAGCTTGAATTTCTGATTCTCATTTTGTTCGGCGATAGCCTCCAGCGAATCCTGCAGGCTGATTCCGGCCCGGACCATGACCGCAAGCTGATTCGTAAAATTCAGAATGTCTTTTCGGCTGGGCCCGAATTCGACCTTGAAATGGCTCACTTTCTGCCACGCGCTGTCGCTTCGCTTTGCAGAGGAACGCCTCGCCGCGGATGTTGAGTATCCCTCGCCCCGATCCTGTTCCCACGAGGGCTTATCCTCCCGCCGAGGCTCCGCAACGGCGGTTGCACCTTTATTCTGTTGTGAAGACTCTTCAAACATATCTATCCATCCTGTCTTTTTGCGATTCCCACTTGATCCTGTTCGCTCTTTTGCCGGAACACGCCCGCTCGTGCAAGAGCCGCGGGCCAGCAATTACGCCGTCACAGAAGCCTCTTGCTCTTCTTCCGGCGATTCAACGGCCTCGGCTCCCTCGACGGGAACAAGCAGCTTTTCCATCTTCGAAGGATTACTCGAGCGCATGATGGCCTCTTCCCGGTCGATGTAACCCTTGAAATACATGTCCGAGATGCTGTTGTCCAGATTCTGCATCCCCAGCCTGCGGGAGGTTTCGATGACGTTGGGAATCTCGTAGATTCTGTTCTCACGGATACAGTTTCTCACCGCCGAAGTGCACAGCAATATTTCCGTGCAGGGGACCATCCCGGGCTCGTCCACGCGTCTGAACAGTGTTTGTGAAATGACCGCCTGGAGGGTATTGGCCAGCATGGTTCGAATCTGGTTCTGCTGAGCCGCAGGATAAATGTCGATAATACGCTCGATCGTCTGCGACGCATTGATCGTGTGCAGCGTGCTGAAAACCAGGTGTCCGGTCTCGGCCGCTGTAATGGTCGAGCCGGTGGTTTCCAGGTCTCGCATTTCGCCGACCATGATGATGTCGGGGTCCTGTCGCAGCACATGTTTGAGACCCGACGCAAACGTCGGACAGTCCGAACCCACCTCTCGCTGTTCGATCATGCTGTGTTTGTTCTCCATCATGTACTCAATGGGATCCTCCATCGTGACAATGCGCTTTCGATACCTGAGATTAATCACCTCCACCATGGCCGCCAGGGTCGTACTCTTCCCGGAGCCGGTGTGACCCGTTACAAGCACCAGACCTCTGGGCAGGTCCGTCAGCTCTTTGACGATGGGAGGCAGGTGCAAATCGTCTATGGCCGGAATCTGATTCGGAATGACTCGGAATGCGATGGCAATTGTGTCCCGCTGGATGTGAGCGTTCACACGGAAGCGATGGCCGTCATCGAGATTTGTCGAAAAATCAAGGTCTCTGTTCGCCTCGAATTTTTTGAACCTGTCCGGCCCGATCATGGAAAGGACCATCTCTTTGGCGTCTTCGTTGCTGATGGCCGGGAAATCCAGATCGACCAGCTCGGTGTTCCTTCGCAGTACCGGCGGCATGCCGACGTTGATATGCAAGTCGCTCGCGCCGTGCTCTATAACATTCGTCAGTATCGCTTTCACATCTACCATGGGATGCTTCCTTCAAAAATATTCTTGAATGACGTTCTCAAGTACGGGGGTAAACTACTCCGACAACCTTAAGACGATTTCCACCTTATCTGATGGTGCGGCGTTATCCGACGGTACGGCGGGGGCGCCGTCCGTATGCTCGCCGGTCCATTGCAGCTTCACAAAACTATCACCGATTTCGCGAACCGTGAAACCTTGTGTGGAATCTCCCTCGCAGAGGATTTTACTGCCGATCATGCAGGAGTTGACCTGATCCGATCGCATGATGCTCAAGAGCTTCAAGTTTCTTTGCCCGATCAGGGCGCGATCCGCGTCGGAGACATTTGTTGTGTCGGGTTTTTCCTTGATCTCTTCCATGAATAGTTTAAGGGCAAACGGATCCTTTGCCAGCTCATTGACCTGAACCTGCTGTACGCCCGAAAACTCATAGAATTTTTTGACAATCTCATCCATCCTGCTGAACACCTGGGATTTGAGACCGGTCAGCCGGGCCAGGGCCGCCTCCACCTTTGTTTCTTCCACATCCATAGTGGTCGCTGAAGCGGCCTGGGGGGCGCTCTTCTTGATCATGAACCAGAGGCACAACAGACCGATGATAAACAAAATGACAAGCAAGGCCGTACTCCTGTGCGCCCGCTTTCCATGAGTTGCCACAGTCAGGTAATCCTGGTCCGGTACAGCAGGTGCTGCGCCGTCCCCCGGCGTTTTGCCGGCAGGGGCGTCAGGCGCTTGCGCCGGCGACTTCGAACCGTTTTGATCACGTAAGAAAGACAACATAGCCAAGCTCCCTTAATTTCCTGTCTGAATTGGGGTGATATTTTGTTCTAACCGGTTACGTTCTGGAAAAATATGCTTATGGTGAAATCAGCAGCTATTTGTCCGTCAGTGCTCTTGTGTTTCTGCAGATCCAGCTCACGAATCTTCATGATGCGAGGAAGCTTCTCAAGCTCTAACAGAAAAGAGTAGAACGAGCTGAAACTGCCCTCCAGTTCCATTGTCAACGGCTGTTCTATGTAGCCGCTGTTGTCCTTTGTGTTTAGCGTCCGAATGGTCTTGGGCTTAAGGCCCTCCTTCTGAGCAATGACCGTGACTTGCTCAAGTACTTGATGGATTTGGCTTGTAGGAGGTAACTTGCTCTCGAAGAACCCCATGGCCTCCTGTAATTGCTCGAGCTGTTTTGTCAGGCCTTCTGCGGCGGCTGTAGCCTCCTCAAACTTGGCCAATTGAGCCAGTTTCGCATCGACCCGCCCTTTGGCCTCCGCCAAGTGTGCGTTCGCCGGCTTGATCATATAGGTGTAACCCACAACGGCAACGCTCACCAACAAGATGAGAAACACCACTTTTCTAATATTACCAGTCATGATTATGCCCTCGCCTTAAGGATGAACCCGTTTTGCCCTGGGGGCCCGAACAGGGCCCCCAAGCGGCACGGGTACTTAAAAATTCCATACACTATTAACCGCCTTGCTTCTGATTTTCTCGACGTCTTCCTTGGTCAGATGGACATCTTTCCGGAGCATGGCCGTCAATTTGAATTGCCTCAGGGTATTGCCTTCCGCCTTGAACTCTCTCGACTCGACCAGCGCCACGCTATCCAGCAGACTCGAATTGGTCAGTCGCTCAATGTAAGCCGCCACCTGGAGATCGCTCGGCGCAATACCGCCTATATCGATGTGCGTCTCCAGCAGCTTCTCTGGGTTCACAGGTGCAGCCGTTTCCTGCGCGTCCTGCGGCGAGCCCTTTTGGGCCTGGGCCGCCTGATACTTGCTGGTCGGCGCGGCGGCGGACGCCGTCTGCTTGGACTGCTTCTGAACCAGTTTCAGATCAGACAGAGCCACACCCGTCGGCAGATTATTCGTCAGCGACGCCAACAGAATGCTTCTCGGGACCGGTTCAATCAGCTCCGCGGTGGTCAGCGCCGTCTTCATCATCTCCCGGCGTTTTGCCTGAAGGTCCTCGAACTGCTTTATGGCTTCCTGCATTTCAGCCAGCCTCTTGTTGACAAGCCCCTCGTTGACGATACAGGCGCGCTGGCGTATCTTGACCGCTGCAAACGAACCGCCCAAGGCCGTCATCAGGACCGCAAACAAGACCAGATATATGTAGTTGGTCCTGCGGGAGTCGTTGCTTTGAGCGTAATCATCAGGAACGAAATTTACATCGACCATGTTTGGTTTACCTCCTCTTCTTGCGGCGGCCCCGGCTCCGAAATCTGGGCAGCCGTTCTTACAAGAGACTGAGCCCGAAGGCGACAGCCCAGTTGACGCGCGGGTCTCTTCTGTCTATGACGGCAGGGGTCTCCCGCCTATCCGCTTCGGCCGCGCCCAACCGACACGATTTTGCTATCTCGACGGCCGCCAGGCAGTCTCCCACCTGGGCCGGCATTTCCAATTGTTTGGCTATCATCGCAAAGATGTCTTTGTCCGTCGCCCGACCCGAAAGGAAGAGCAAACGCTCTATGTGACTGTTTCGGTACATCAGGCTGAACTGACGCTTGCAGGCCGTTAACTCCATCACCAGCCGCGTGACCGCCTGCTCATCATCCAGCCGTCTGAATCCGACCGGTATCGAACGCGCCAAGAGCAGATTGCTGTGGCGACAAACCACGACGTTCGTACTGTCGGCCTCTATGCAAAGGAGCATCACAACCGCCTTGGCATCCGACTGACGCCGGCCGAAAAACCGGACATAGCTGTTGGTCATTGCAATCGGCCAGACACCGATCGATTTGACCGACAGGCCCGCTTCCTCATAGACCGCCAGATGTCTTTCGACCTTTCTGCGCTCCGTGGCCAAGACCATAACGTTATCCTCTTCCATCAGGATATACTGCATCATGGTATTCTCGCGAAGAGACTCGAACGGAAGTTTCTGTTTGATCTTTGAGAAGATAGTCTCCTGGAGCTTGCCGTCCTCCACTTTCGGCCTTTTTATATGATCAACGAAAACCTCATTTGTCGGCATGGCCGCGATGACCTCTCTGCCCCGAAAGTCGCCATAGGTCGCCAGCAGACGCATGGCCTCAATCGCCCACTTCTGCCAGTCGCTGCTATTAGGATTGACGTTCGCAGGCCTGTCCTTATAGTTACCTGCCATCAGGGTCAGACCTTTGCCGTTATTGCCGAGTTGTGCCAACCTCACGGTCTCATACCCGGCGTCAACACCTATTGGATACGCGTGGTTTTTCAAAAGCTCAAACATCGTCTTAACCACCACCTGTACTGAATGATTCACCCGCAACTTCTAACAACAACGGTGACACCAACTAAAATATATGAAACAGAACGTAAATGAGCCAACTGCCGCCGAAAATATTGGTCACTCATCTTCCGCAGGATTATGTAGAGGGGCATCCATGTCTGATAAAATTGGCGATTCACATGCGACGGGGCCGTTTCAGAGATCACGCTTAAAATGAGTCAAATTGGAATATTCCCTCTCCGCGAAAACTTCTCTAAAACTGGAAACCCTCAACGGCGGACGGCGACTCCCGGGAGCCCATTGCATCGCAGTACAGGACGCTTCTATGGCAGGTATGTTCGATAGAGGACTTATGGGACGAATCCGTTGGCCGGCTGCGCTGTCTGCACGCAATCATTCGGCCTTGAGCTGGCGTCTCATCAGATCGTTGATCGCCTTCTGCACCGGCTTGTTCTCGAACAGAACTTCATAGACCGCCTGTGTAATCGGCATCTCAATATCATATTGCCGGGCAAGAGCGACAACCGACTTGCACGTGGCAATGCCCTCGACAACGGATTCATTGGCATTCCGGGCCTGGTCCACGGTTTGTCCTTTGCCTATCCGTTCGCCAAAGGAGCGGTTTCTCCCCGTGGGTGAAACACAGGTGGTCACCAGATCCCCCAGGCCGGTCAGGCCCGAAAACGTCTGCGGCAAGGCTCCCATGGCGATCCCCAGCCGTGTGATCTCCGCAAGCCCACGAGTCAGAAGGGCCGCCTTGGCGTTATCTCCGGCCCCGGTGCCGTCTATGATTCCCGCTGCGATGGCGATGATGTTTTTCATTGCGCCGGCCAGTTCAACCCCGACCATGTCGGTATTGGTGTAAACACGGAACCACGAAACGCTAAACGTACGCTGGACTTGCTCAGCCAACGCCTCATCGGCGGCAGCGGCGCAAGCCGTAGCCGGAAGTTTCCTGGCCAGTTCATCGGCAATCGTCGGCCCGCTCAGCACGGCCAGCTTCTCACGGCGGTCATGCCCCTTACCCTTGTGCGATGAATGAAGAACGTCTTCTAATATCTGAGTCGGGCGCTGCAACGTGTCATTTTCGATGCCTTTGGCCACTGAAACAATCGGAACGTCTTCGGGCACGTGGTCCCTCAGCCGGGTCCAGACGCGGCGCATGAACTGACACGGCACCGCCGAGACAATCAGGTCCGCCGCGACCATGATGCGCCCATCGTCCGGCTCGAACACAAGCGCCTCAGGCAACGGATAGCCGGGCAGGAATTTCTTGTTCTGGCGATGGGCTTCAATCTGGGCCAACTGCCGGCGGTCGTAACCCCATATCCGCGCCGCAATACCCTTGTCACAAAGCAACATACCCAGGACGGTACCCATCCCGCCGTCACCGATAATGGCCACATTCTTAAACATCAGGGCCATTAAACCAGCCGCATCCGGGAATGTCAATGAGACACAGCTCTGTACTTCTTGACAAAGCCTATCGGGTGATAGCTTTCTTTCGCCTGCCGCAGACCGGGATCGCCGAGGTCCTGCTCGCGATTTACCGTTTCGTATTTTTCCGGCAGAACGGATGCGAAAGCCTGGTTGATGAACTGATAAAGGCCCTTGAGCTCTTCTGTGAGAGCCGCTTTCTCGAAATGTATGGCAAAACTCCTGCCGAGGGCCAGCTCCTCGCCGAGGCAGTACGCCGCCGGCCGCCCTGCGATATAGAAAATTCCGCCACACAATTGCAACGGCCACATCTTCTCCAAAGCGTAATCCGTCAGTTACGGGTGGGAAGGGGATGGTTAAGAGGAGTTGAGGTTGAAGAGGGCGTCGGTGGGGTCGATGTCGGGTTGCTCGGCGAGCTTGTCGAGTGCGGCTTTGAAAGCGGCCGTCACA